>Ga0315901_10000010_pt1 | contig 272497 bp, 232 predicted proteins | sample LakEriMetagenome_10_FD_203761 | JGI IMG/M metagenome (GOLD analysis project Ga0315901, IMG submission 203761) | Freshwater fungal communities from buoy surface, Lake Erie, Ohio, United States - Buoy 2 MA116 | ecosystem: Environmental > Aquatic > Freshwater > Lake | place: USA: Lake Erie, Ohio... | reverse complement strand
TGACTTGCATGTGTTAGGCATGCCGCCAGCGTTCGTCCTGAGCCAGGATCAAACTCTCCGTTGTAGAAGTTGTTTGATGCTGTTTCATTGTTGTTTCCGAATCGATCGCATGTTCCCGGCCTGGTTCACTTCGGTTTCCCTCTGCTCACTTCCGCCGAGCTCATGACGGGGGTAGATTTAAAACCTACCCTTTGCATGGTTTCTTGTTTCTTTCTCTCCTGCTGTCAAAGAACACCAGCAACGGAACAAGTCCGATGCCATCCGTGCGCATAACCAGGTTGTGCGCGGCGGGAACTGCGAACATACGGCAAAAAGGGTATACGTTCCAAATGGGCCGGGTAAAGAATTGTAGACGGCCGCGTAGAAACGTCAGGGCTGCTCGGCAAGCCCCTTGACGTCACGTCCCGAGGCGTCAGACGCACGTAGAAAGAAAGACCGGAAAAAGATGGCCTCGGGGATCAGCAGAAGCGTCAGACTGAGAGTGTCCGAGGTAAACAAAGCTCCGGGCTCGGATGCCCCGGGCATGATGATACGAGCAATAGGTCCGGTCATGGCCCACAGAATGGTAAAGACCAGTGCACAGGTGGCTACAGCCAGAAAGCCACCCTTAAAACCGTCGCGCTGCCATCGGGCCGTAAAGGCATAGATCGCGGCAACAACGTGAATGTGATAGATAAGGAGATCGATCATGAAAGATCACCACCGCAACCGTGAAGGGAGTGCAAAGATGCAAAACCACGACCGCCCACGCGAAAGACTCGTGCGCCTTGGAGCATGGGCACTGAGTACTCAGGAGCTGCTGTCACTGCTGATCGGATCAGGAACGTCGGCGGTCTCGGCCGATGACATCGCGCACGCCCTACTGGATCGATATGCCTCGCTGATCGACATGGCCGGACGAGATGTGGCTGAACTGCAGAATGTGGCTGGAATGGGTCAGGCCAAGTCTGCCGCGCTCTGCGCAGCCTTCGAACTGGCTCATCGCATACAGGCGGAGCCGTTTGTCGACAGGACGAGTGTGACGTCTCCGGCCGTGCTGGCGCGGCTTCTCGCCCCCCGCATGCGTCATCTGCGCAAGGAGACATTCGTGGTGGTTCTGCTCAACGCCGCCAATCAGATCATGCGCCATACAGCCGTCAGCGAAGGGTCGCTCAATGCCGTCATGATCCACCCGCGTGATGTGTTCCGACTGGCCATCGCCGAGTCGGCAGCGGCGATCATCGTTGTGCATAATCACCCGTCGGGCAACACGGAACCGTCGAATGAGGACCTCACCATTACCCGACAGCTTGTCGAGGCGGGCCGCATCGTCGATATTCGCGTACTCGACCACATCATCATCGCCGGTGACGACTATACGTCGTTCGTTGAACGACGGCTGATGTGACACACCATCCAATCGGCTCATTCGTCTGCTCAGCGCGCTACGCTTGCTGATGCGCTCACCCCCTCCTGGCCCCATTCAACATGAACTTTACCGATTACTACAAGGTACTGGAACTCGAGCGCAGCGCCTCCGAAGATGAGATCAAGAAGGCGTTCCGAAGGCTTGCACGGCAGTATCATCCAGATGCCAATCCGAACAATCCCGACGCGGAGGAGCGCTTTAAGAAGATCAGCGAGGCGTATGAGATTCTTGGTGACCCGGCCAAGAAAGCGAAGTACGACCAGCTGTCACGGCAGACCTCGGGCTTTACCGGTAATGGGGCCCGACCAGGTGGCGGTGCGGGATTCTCCATGGATGACGTGGGCGATATGTTCTCCGGCACTTCGTTCGGTGATATGCTCTCGGAACTGTTTGGACAGGCAAGGCCCTCGCAACGTCGCTCGTCTGCTCGTCAGCGAGCATCAGGCGCGCGCGCAACGCCGGTCTATACTGTACGCCTGACACTCGAGGAGGCCTTCTCCGGAACGTCCAAGCGCCTGACACTCGGACAGACAACGGCCGATGTGGCCTTCCGGCCAGGTATCGCTTCCGGACAGCGACTGCGTATTGCCAATGCCGAACTCGAAGTCACCGTCCAACCCCATGAGCGCTTCCGCCGCGAGGCAGATGACCTGCAACTGCGCATGACCATCCCGCTTACGACAGCCCTGCTCGGTGGAAGAGTCGACGTGCAGACCCTTTCGGGCACTCTGGCCGTTCATGTGCCGGCTGGGACGCAGCCCGAAAAGCGACTGCGGCTGAAAGGACAAGGCATGCCCGTGTATGGATCTGCTGATGCAAGGGGCGACCTCTACGTAACCCTTGATGTGGCCCTGCCTGCTTCACTTACAGAAGAGCAGCGCCAGCTCGTGGAACAGCTGCGCCAGAGCGGACTGTAAGATGCTTCACGTCGCTCCGGTTGCGTAACGTTGCAGCATGACGCGTATCACTTTCGACAACGTCAGTAAATCGTACGACAATGTTCAGCCGCTGCGCGAGATTTCCTTCTCGATTGAACCGGGCGAGTTCTTTGTACTTGTCGGACCCTCCGGTTGCGGTAAAAGCACTCTCCTGCGGATGATCGCAGGACTGGAGTCCGTCACTTCCGGCAGCTTGTTGTTCGATGGCCAGCGAATGAATGACGTCGAGCCGCGCCAGCGCGACGTTGGCATGGTCTTCCAGAACTACGCACTCTATCCACACCTGACAGTGGCAGAGAATCTTGCTTTCCCGCTTGAGATCAGGAAAGAATCCCGCTCTGTGATCTCAGCAGCTGTCGAACAGGTTGCACATACACTCGGTCTGACGGACCTGCTTGCTCGACGTCCGAAGCAACTCTCAGGCGGACAGCGTCAGCGTGTTGCCGTCGGACGTGCGATCATCCGACGACCACGCGTGTTTCTGTTCGATGAGCCCCTTTCCAATCTCGACGCCCAACTGCGCACACACATGCGCACGGAGCTGCGCTCACTGCAGCGCGAACTCGGCGTAACAACAGTCTATGTAACGCATGATCAGGTTGAGGCCATGACCATGAGCGACCGCATGGCAATCCTCAATGGCGGTGCGATTCAACAAGTAGGCACGCCCGCCGAGATTTATGATCGTCCTGCCAACACGTTCGTGGCATCGTTTACTGGCAGCCCACCAATGAACCTCATCCCGTGGAATGGTCGGATCCTTGGCGTGCGGCCCGAACGAATTCAGTCAACAGGATTTGAGGGGGCGTTATCCCTTCCGGTCACGATCGGTGCCGTGGAGTTTATCGGACACGAATGGTTGATCCATGCAACGCATGACAACACGTCCATCACCATGCGATGTCATGAACAGGGTAGTGCTTCGCCCGGGAAATCTGCCGTGTGGTACCTAAACCACGATGATGCGCGCTGGTTTTAACACACAGCTCATCGGCGATGCCACTCCACAACGATATGTGCCCGTTTGTTCACAAACAGACTGGCCAGTGAATCAATGATACGCCATAACCGGTGCGGCATCCACTGCACGAAGGGATATGTGCGCAGGAACAGCAGGACCTTGTTGCCGAAACTCTCCCACTGACACACCACCGCAGCATCGCTCGGCGTCAGTCCCGCGAGCACTCGCTCATCAAAGCTGTGAATGTGCGCGTGCAGCGGAGTTCGGCGGTTACAGTGAATGCACAGGCAGTACTTGATCTTTTCCTTGTACGGGGTAGAGAGGATCAATGAACCACCGGGCTTGAGAACGCGCACAAGCTCGTGAACAAATGCCCGCGGGTCAGGAACATGCTCAATGATCTCGGAGGCGATCACGACATCAAGACTCTGATCCGCAAACGGCAGCGCAAAGGCATCAGCAACCAGCGCGCAATGATTAGCAAACGGATACTTCTCGAGTGCACGCCTCGGATTGGTCATAGACACGTCCATCGAACAAACCGTTATGCCACGAGGACAGAGGTCGCGCGCCACCCATGCTCGACCACACCCGACATCCAGCACAGTTTTGGTCGTCTTCGGCAGCCGACGCATGATCGCCTCACGAACCCGCCGCTCGTCGTGCTCCGTGGCCGGATCTTCACGCTCTTCGAAATAGTCAAACTCCTGAGCGTCCGTCTGATAATGCTCGACGTAATTCTCCGATCGCGTCCGCACATCAAGCATCACCGGTATTGCATCGGCAATCGGAAATGCCACACCGGCAGTGACAACACTTTGACCATCGGCGCTCAGCTCAATCCGCTCGTGCGTTCGCGGCGCTACAAGGTGTGATCGGAGAAACGTGTGCATCGGCGGAAAGATACGATGGAGCAAGGGGCTGTCCCCTCATATCAGGAACCTACGTACAGGGGTTTGATGTATCTTTCTTGTAAACACCTCTGAGAGTGTATGACCCAGGAAGCCCGACAACCAGACACTTTGCAGCCTTCTTCAACAGATGCGGAGCGAATGCTTCGCGTTCTGCATGGACATCTGCGCCGCAAACGCGACGGAATTCGACAGATCGCCGATGAGATCGAAGCTCTCGGGAAGTACGGCAGAGTATCGAAAGCGATCGCGAAAGATCTCTGCGAACGCCTGCTGGCCCTGGTGCGCCGTGATGAGGACCTCACCTCTACAGAGCGCGACATTCTGGACCGCGATTCACGGCTGGAGTACTGCCTACGTCACAACTTCCCGGCAATGCCACATCACCTGGTGGTTGTCTGCATCTGCATCATCGACGGACTCTCGACAACCGAGATCTCGTCGATCGTATGCAAGTCAGTCAAGGCCGTAGACCACTACCGTCAGGAGATCCGGCAGATCGTCGGCCTGCACGGCAACCGGTCATCACTCCACCACCACCTTCTGAACCTGGTAAACACCTGTCCAGAGTGCAGCGATAAAAAGTAAAAAGCCCATCAGCCCCCTGAACTTTGGGGGCGGCGCACGGTAAGACGTTGCCGCCTGATCAGTAGCTGTAGAATCCCTTGCCAGACTTACGACCGAGGTAACCGGCAGCAACCATTTTGCGTAGCAGCGGACATGGCCGATACTTCGAGTCGCCAAGTCCCGTATGCAGCACCTCCATGATGCTCAGACACACATCCAGGCCGATAAAATCGGCGAGCGTCAGCGGACCCATTGGATGCGCCATTCCGAGTTTCATCACCGTGTCGATGTCCTCCACCGAGGCAATGCCTTCCATCACACAGTAGATGGCTTCATTGATCATCGGCATCAGAATGCGGTTGGAGATAAAGCCCGGATAGTCCTGCACCTCAACGGGGACCTTGCCCATTGTTTCGGCCATCGACTTGATGGTTGCGTACGTCTGATCGCTCGTGGCAAGGCCACGGATGATCTCGCACAGCTTCATCACTGGAACGGGATTGAAGAAGTGCATACCGATGAACTTGTCAGCTCGACCCGTTCCACCGGCAAGGTCGGTAATGGAGATCGACGACGTGTTCGATGCAAGAATGGCCTCAGGCTTGCAGACCTTGTCGAGGGTCGCAAAGATCTGCCGCTTGATCTCGAGTCGCTCGCTCGCTGCTTCGATCACCAGGTCGGCTTGGTGAGCCCCCTGCTCAAGATCCGTTGTCGTACTGATCCGACCAAGGGTCTCTGCCATCTGTTCGGCCGTGATCGTCTCTTTCTTTACTTGACGTTCAAGGTTACCCGTGATGGTCTTGATGGCACGCTCGGTGGCAGCCTCTGTGACATCAACAAGTGTAACGGTAAATCCACTCTGTGCGGCAACATGCGCGATGCCGTTGCCCATTGTTCCGCCGCCAATGACGGTGATTGTGCTGATCGACATGGTGATCCTCTCTTTGAAATGCGCCGCAAAGTTAGCCCATAGACTTCATTATGTTCGCAAGGGGATCAACAAACACTACCGGAGGAACGTCCCGTGTCCGACGTCCTGGTTGAGCGCGAAAAGACAAAGAGAACATTGATCGTTGCCGCATCGACAACGCTCGTTGCAATCATTGCGATGGTGATGTTCTTCCGGAACATTGATGATCGTGGGGGCTCGCTCAAGGTCTCTGATAAGGGGCTGGAAGTAACGCTCGAAGAACCGATCCCGCAGCAGCTGGGCGCTGAGTCGCAGACCGCACGTCCATTCGGCGACTCTGTTGCGCTCACAACCGGTGCCATTGCCGACACCACCCTCAAGCGCGTTCGCAGCCTGCCGCTAGTCAGAGGTTTCTCGGGCAGCAACTTCATTGACACGACCGCCGGTTACATTCTTCCGTCGGACCAACCGCAGTCGTGGACCGTGAAGGATTCTTCCAACGTACGCGTGTTTGCCGGCACTGACGGCAGCAGCATCAGCATCGTAAAGGATGAGCGTCCAGACCGCAAGGATGCCGTCAGCGCTACACAGGTGCTGATCGACTCACTCCGACGGATAGGTGTTCGTGCCACGTCGCAAACCGATACTGCCCACGCAACCTCGCTGGTATGGTACCAAGAACCTCAGTCCCGACGCGTGATCAGTGTGAAGTTCATGCAGACCGCAGACCGCCTCTACGCCGTCAAGGCCGAGGCTCCGAATGAAGCAGCGATGAAAAGCGTGGTCCGCAGCGTATCGGGATTTACCCCGATCGAGCAGAAGTCCGCCGCGAAAACACCAGGAACAAAACGCCTGCAACGATAAAGGGCAGACTCAGCAGTTGCCCCATATCCAGGGGAAGCGATGCTTCAAAGTCCACCTGGTGCTCTTTTAAAAACTCAATGGCAAACCTGCTGGAAAACAGCAGCACCATGAACAGCCCGATCAGCATTCCGGGCTGCCGGCTGGCAACCCCACGTCGGTACAGCAGCCAGAGACCGACAAACAGCACAAGACACACGAGCGCTTCGTATACCTGTGTCGGATGGCGGGCAAGGGGCTGGGCATCAACGCGCATGAACCAAAAGCCCCATGGCAGATCCGTCGGACGACCAATGATCTCGGAGTTCATGAGGTTGCCCAGGCGAATGCACATCCCCGATAGCGCGGCCATGATCGCCAGACGGTCCAGCAACCACGTCATCGAATACCCCGGCAACGCCCGATGGAACAGGTAAAGTCCGGTAATGATGCCGAGCGCCCCTCCATGACTGGCAAGACCACCGTGCCAGATGGCGATCACCTCGAACGGATCCTCCAACAAAAGATGGGGCTCGTAGAACAGCACGTGTCCCAGGCGGGCGCCGATCACCGTACCGAACATCATATACAGCGTAAGGCGATCAAGATCGGCAATACTCTTTTTCTCAGACAGAAAAACGCGCTTCATCACCACGTAGCTGAGCATAAAAGCTGTGGCAAACAGCACCCCGTACCATCGCGGTGACAGGGGGCCGATCGTTCCGATCACCGGGTCGACGTTCCACTCGATCATGGTTGCAAACATATCCCCGAAAACGAAAGCGCCCAACCGTTGGGTTGGGCGCTCGTTGAAAGTTAGGCTGGTAATCGACTCTTACTCGAGTTCGGCATCTGCAAGAGGCGTCTCGATAATGACCTGCACCGTACGGTTGAAGAATCGACCTTCCGGTGAGTCGTTCGAGTAGAGCGGCTCTTCTTCACCTGTTCCGCGCGTCGTCATTTCGGCATACTTGTTACCTGTCGACTTGATGAACTTTTCGGCCGTACCGGCACGCTGTTCCGACAGCTTCTTGTTACGCGTATCGAGACCGACAACGTCCGTGTGACCTTCGATGCGGATGACCGAGGACTTCTTGACGCGTGGATACACCCACGTCGACATGATGCGCTCGTTCAGTTCTCCAGCTTCCGGAGAGTCGAACTTGAAGAGAATGAGATTGTACTTCTCAAGCGTCTTGGCATCTCCAAGTCCAACGCCAAGGCTCTTCGACGAAACACGCTTGACCGGAGTGGTGACCGTGTCAGACTTACACTCCTGGCCGTTCTTCGATGTCACGATAAGAACCGACTTGTAAGGAGGCAGGTTGAATTCAGCCGTGCCGTCAGCACCCTTCTCCTTCGGATACTCTGCATCGTCGTTCTGCCAGTCCCACTTCGTCTTGGCATCAGTGATGTTCAGGTCCTTGACCGTCTTCCACATCTTGCCGTTGCGGAACACTTCGATACGACGTGAGGCAACGATGTTGTTGTCGATACCGTTCTTCATCGCATACTCGATCGTCGCTGGTGACGGGAAGAGCGTAGGGTCACGGTCTTCGATCGGCTTCTGAACATTCCACAGATCGTCCTTCGAACCAGAGAACACAAGCTCAGTGCGGCGATTCTCAACGATACCGTTTGAGTCTTTCTTGTTCGATGGGAGTTCCGGCCAACCCCGTGCCGTCAGCTTCATACGGCTTTCGGGAATGCCCCATACGTTCTTCAGGTAGTCATAGACAACCTGTGCACGCTGCTTCGGAAGGGGCGAATTCTTGTCTTCATTGTTTTCATCCGTGCAGCCCACAACCTCCACGTTGACGTTCGGGAACTTGCGCAGTCGGTAACCAAAGATGTTCAGTGTGTGGTAGTACTTGTCAAGCGTGCCACCCGGCAGACGCTCATCCGTGAAATCGTTGGTTTGTGCTGACGTAAGGCGCTTGTAGCGAGCAGGAAGCGTGCTGCTGTTGAGATCGAAGAACACGTAAGGAAGCAGTGGAAAGAGCTGGATCGTGGCGCGCTCTTCGATCACCAACCCCTTGAAGTTATTGTTCTTCTTCTTTGCCCAGTCCGAAAGCTCCATGTCGGCTGCCAGCGTCGGGCGCGATCCAAGAGTAATCGTCTTGCGGATCTCGGTCTGCGCGTTGGCTTCGTCCTTGTTCGTCGTTAATCCCGGATACTGCACCGGTACGGTGATGCTGCGCTGACCATAGGTTTCGGACGATGCAGTGACCGTGATGTTCACCGAACCGGCTTTGCTCTTGCCAGTGCCGTAGTCGTCATCACCAACGATGATGTTGGATTCAATATTCGAGGTCGTTACCTCACCCTTGGATTCGCGGGAGGTGATGGCATTCTTGTATGTGATCGTCGCTGGAACGTTCTGTCCAGTACACTCGTCGACAACCGTAACGATCAGGTTGACGGCGCGGGTGAACGTCGGGATGAATGCCATGTAGATGTCGTATTCACCCTTGGCACCCTTGATGTCTTCACGCTCAGAGGAGAAGTACAGCACATCACCCGAAGGAGGCATGGAGAGAAACGCGTCCTTCTCCGGCGAGTTGATCGGGGCTGGGAGCTGCTCTGGCTTTGCCCAGCGGTCGCGACCTTCTTTGTCCTTCTCGCCAGTCTTCTTCGTGCGGTAGAAGTCCAGACCGCCCATGTTCGGCAGGTGACCGTTCGACGAGAAGAAGAGCGTGCGACCGTCCGGAGCGATGAACGGAGACATTTCCATAGCAGGGGTATTGACGTCCGGACCCAGGTTCTTGGCCTTCTTCCACTCGCCGAGATCATCGTCCCAATCGCAATACCAAATGTCAAAATCCTTGTCGTCTTCATCATCCGGGTGATTCGGCGAAGGACGGTTTGACGTGAAGTACAGACGCTGCTTGTCCGGTGAGATGTATGGCTGCGAGTCCCAGAACTCAGAATTCACGTTCGGGCCGAGGTTCTTCGGCTCGGTGAACTTGTCTCCGTCAACACGGGCTTCCCAGATGTCGCAGAAACCAATGCCGCCTGGACGATTACAGCCCGTGAAGTAGAGAGTCTGACGGTCAGCGGCGATCGAGGCAGCGCCTTCGTCGCTCGACATGTTGATCTCGGTAAGGTTGACAGGATCGCTGAAGTTCGTGTCCTGATTGTCGGCCTTCGACGCCTTCCAGAAGTCGTGCGACAGACGTCCTTCCGTCACGTTATACTTACTGCCCGGGCGCTCCGAGACGAAGTACAGCGTCTTGCCGTCTGCGCTGATGGTCGGGGCGTAGTCGACGCCGTCATGATTGATGACGCCCAGGTTGATGATGCGAATCTTTTTCGGATCACCGAGAACATCTCCGCGTGAATCATCCTGAGCAGGAGCGCCTGACGATACCGTAGCGCTGTAGAGATACAGCACCCTGTCAGCTGTGCCTGCCTGCAGATTCGTCAAGAGACAGACAAGGGTGACGATAGAGACCGCAACAAATCGTCGTACCATAGACATTTCGTCCTTTGAAGTTAGTTCGCTCCCCACCTGTTGGCGTCGGTCCGGCAGTGGTGCCGTGGCGACAGGGCCAAAAAATAGGTAAATGTGGAAAACCGCCAAAGCCTATTTGCGAGAAATCAGAGATTGTACCGGAACTCGAGCATGAATTGAAGGGTCGACACGCGCAGGTCGCCGTTGTTGAGACTCAGCTGAGTTACGGGAATGAAGTACTGCACCACCGGCACCAGGACGGCCGTCACGTCCATACCCCAAGGCCGACGGTCGCGAGCCAGCGGGATCTCGTATCCGGCGGAAATCGTGCCGCCGATCTGAAACGATGACAAGTCGGCATAGGGGCCATTTTCAAGCGTCACCGAGCCGCTTCCGTTCTCACCAAACACAACGTCGGCCACCTCTCCGTCGGGAAGTGTCACCCGGGGTGTCTGCAGAGACTTGGTATGCGTCAGGTCGGAGCTGACCACGTAGCCAAGAGACAGGCCTGCACGGCCAAAGAGATTCCCCACAAGCGAGCTCTTGACGTAGGGATTGAAGCTGACCATGTCGAAGCTCAATGTTGCTTCATTCAAAAAGGTGATCGGGACATTGTAGGACTGTCCGGTGGGGCTCGTCTGCACAACACCCTCAACCTCCCGGAAGCGGCCGGATATGCCCCTTCCCTCATAGCCGACAAGCGTGCCAATGGTAAGTCCTGAACGGAATCTGTGCTCAACCATCAGGCCGGCCACAAGCCCCGTGCCAGCGCCCCCGGTGAAATCACAGTCACAGCTCGTCGCGAACGTTCCGCCCTGCGAGTTGAAGGAGGGTCCTACGTACAGTCCGTACCACGTGTAGATCGGCTTTTCATCCGGTCCAAGCGGCGTGCTCGACCCTTTCAGGCGCTGTGCCGAGGCACCTACGGCAGAAAGAGCGATCAACGCGGATAGGACAAGCAGTGATGGGATTCGCATAATGGGTTGCAGTGAAAGGAGCTGTAACATAACGCTCTGACGGTTCACGTTCGCAACTATGGTTTCCCTATAATTGCGAGCTATGAGCAACCAAAACGCACCTTCCGACCTGCGTGACGAGCAGGCGGCACCCCGGATCGAGGATTCTGCGACCGTGGTATTCCAGACGGCCCGAGGAATTGCTGTTAAACTCCTGAGCCGCTATGAAAATTCCGATTCGTACATCGACAAGATGCTCGATGGAGAACTCCGTCGAACTGAACTTGAAGCTGCCGACCGCGCCCTGGTGACCGAGCTGGTCAACGGATGCGTCCGCTGGCAGTCTCGCCTGGACTGGGTACTGATGGGGTTCTACCACGGGGAGTTTGCCAAGTGCATGCCCATTGTCAAGAACTCGCTTCGGATCGCCCTCTACCAGATGATGTTCCTGTCGAAGATCCCTGCACCGGCGGCGATCAACGAGTCGGTTGAACTCGTCAAGCGTATCAAGGGTGACCGCCACGCTGGCGTTGTCAATGGCGTGCTGCGAAACATCCTGCGTAACCTTCAGTCGATCCGCTATCCCGACCGAGGCGAAAACGAAGTGCTGTATCTGTCGGTGCACACGGCGCACCCACAGTGGCTTGTGCGGCGCTACCTCGACCGGTTCGGCAGCGAACAGGCCGAGGCACTCCTGGGTGCCAACAACCAGAGGCCGATGCTGACGCTCCGCGTTAATGGCCTGAAGACCTCCCTCGAAACGGTGGAACGTGAGCTCACCGAGGCCGACATTAAGTTCGAGGTCTCACCGGTTCACCCTTCCAGCCTGCTGGTGACGTCACTGCGCGACGTCCGCAGTCTTCCCCTCTTTGCCGAGGGCCACGTCAGCGTGCAGGATGCGAGCGCCTCGCTGGCCGTTCAGCTGGCCAGCCCCAAGCCGGGCATGCGCGTGATCGATCTCTGCGCCGCGCCGGGCGGAAAGGCCGTGATGGCTGCCGAATTGATGCAGAACAAGGGTACGGTGATCGCCCTCGAGAAGTACGAATCCAAGCTGCAATTCATTCATGATAATGCCGCCCGATCGGGCGTGAGCATCATCAGCCCCCTTCAGGGTGACGCCCGAGAGTATGCCTCTGCGGAAGGGGCCGATATTGTACTCGTGGATGCACCGTGTACGGGGCTTGGCACGCTTGCAAAGAAGCCCGATATCAAGTGGCGCCGTCAGATCGATGACATTCGCAAGATGGTCATTACCCAGCGCGCAATCCTTGACAATGCGGCGAAGCTCGTTGCCGTCGGCGGGGCCATTGTGTATTCAACCTGCACGATCGAACCGGAAGAGAACACGGAAACGATCAGCTGGTTTCTGGAATCGCATCCCAACTTCCGACTGGACCCGGCCGAGGGGCACCTGCCGGCAGAGGTCTGCCTTGACGGGTATCTTCAGACGTTTCCGCACAGGCATCGCAGCGACGGTGCGTTTGCGGCGCGGCTTGTCCGCACGGCCTAGTCTTTTGCCGGAGACGTCCACGGGACATCGCTGACGCCTTCCTCGGCATTGATGCGGCGCGCGGCTACGAAAAGGAAGTCCGACAGTCGGTTGACGTAGTGGATGACCACATCGCCAAGGGCTTCGTGGCGTGCCAGCCCGACAACGCAGCGCTCTGCACGGCGGCAAACCGTGCGTGCCAGGTGCGCATATGCCGCTGCTGAGCTTCCACCCGGGAGGATAAAGTTCTTGAGTGGCTCAAGACGCTCCTCGTGCTCGTCGATCCAATGTTCGAGTTCCTCGACGTGGTCCTGCGTGACGCGCGGGATCACATACACCGGAGGAGGGTCAAGGGGCGTGGCAAGGTCGGCACCAAGGGTAAACAGGTCCGAAGCAATGCGGTCAAACTGCGCCTTCAGCGGGGCAGGCAACGCATGCGTGCGGAGAATTCCGATGACGGCGCTGAGCTCGTCGACGGTGCCGTAGGCCTCGATACGAAGGTCGTCCTTCTGAACTCGGACGCCCCCGAATAATGCCGTTGTGCCGTCATCGCCCGTCTTGGTATAGATGCGTGTTGCCATAGGACGCGAAGATACCCCGACAAGGGGTTTCGTAGGTTTGCATCGCTATGCGCACCATGAACATCCTCTTTATCGGCGACGTCGTTGGCCTGAGCGGGCTTCGAGAACTTCTGCGTCAGCTGCCCGAATTGCGCGAGCGCTTCCGGCCCGACTGCCTGATCGTGAACGGCGAGAACATCGTCGACGGAAAAGGGCTCTCCGAAAAGGAAGCCAATGAACTTTTCAGCGCCGGCGTCCACTGCATCACCACCGGCAACCACGTCTGGGAGAATTGGAAGTCTCGCCCCCTGCTGGCCGATCGCACCGACGTTCTGCGCCCGATGAACTACCCGTCCGAAAATCCGGGAAGGGGCTGGACGCTGATCACACTGCCCGATCATCGTGTTGTGGCCGTCATGCAGGCCCAGGGCCGCGCCTACATGCAGGCGATCGACTGTCCATTCAAAGCCGTCGATGCAGCCATAAAGCGCGTAGCCATGAATACGAAGATCATCGTTCTGGACTTCCATGCCGACGCGTCGGCGGAAAAGATCGCCATGGGGTGGCACTGCGACGGACGCGTCAGCGCCGTACTCGGAACGCACACGCATACGCAAACGGCTGACGCCCGGGTGCTACCTGAGGGCACGGCATTCATCTCGGACGTGGGCATGACCGGTCCGTACGACAGCGTACTCGGCATGAAGAAAGAGATCGCCCTCAAGCGCCTTCTTCTGCAGACAGCACACAAGTACGAGGTGGCCGAGAACGATCACCGCGTTGCTGGCGTTGCGCTGGTTGTCGACGAGATATCCGGCAAAGCGGTGTCGATCACTCCGTTCATGTCACCATCATTTCAGACCCAGTCATGAGTCGCACAGAGCCCCCTAGCGCCCATCTTGCCCGAGCCATGGTGCATCACAAGGTGAAGATCCTCTGCACGATGGGTCCGGCCGTCGCTTCCACGGAACGCATCGTTGCCCTGGTGAAAGCCGGTGCAACGGCCTTTCGATTGAATATGTCTCATGGTGACCATGCCACTCATGCGGGCATGATCTCGATGATCCGCAAGGCAGAGGAAAAGCTCGATGTGCATCTGCCGATCATCGTGGACCTGCAGGGACCGAAGATCCGCGTGGCCGATTTCACGCATGTGGACGCTATTCCCCTTGTAGCCGGGACGGATATCCGGATCGTGGATGCCGGGGTGGCGAAATCAGTGACGTTCAAGCCCACAGAGACGGTCATTCCGGTGACCTATCCATCGATCGCCCGCGACGTCAAGAAGGGCCACCTTCTGCTCTTCGATGACGGACTTATCAAGGTGCAGGTGCGCGAGACCGACGGTACGTCCGTTCGTGCGATCGTTGTTCATGGGGGCCTGCTCAAACCTCGAAAGGGGCTGAACCTGCCCGATACGCAGGTCTCACAACCGTCCATGACGGCCAAGGACAGGGCTGATGCAAAGTTCGCCGTGCAGAATGGTGCCGACTACATTGCACTTTCGTTCGTTCGCAAGGCAGCCGATGTGGAGGCTCTTCGACGTCAGATCGTCAAGTGCGGCGGATCGCAATGGGTGATCGCAAAGGTCGAAAAGCCAGAGGCTCTGCAGAACATCGAGGCGATCATCGATGCGTCCGACGCGATCATGGTTGCCCGAGGTGATCTCGGTGTCGAGATCCCGGCAGCATCGGTACCTATCGTTCAGAAGCGCATCATCCACCTGTGCAATGCCAAGGCCAAGCCGGTTATCACGGCAACACAGATGCTGGAGTCGATGATCCACAACGCCCGTCCGACAAGAGCTGAAGCAAGTGATGTTGCCAACGCCGTGCTGGACGGAACCGATGTCGTGATGCTCAGCGCTGAAACCAGCGTCGGCGCATATCCGACGGAGGCCGTGCATACCATGCGTACCATCTGTGAGCAAGCCGAAGAGGTACTGCTCAACGACGGCCGGCTGAATGAACATTACGAGCCGCCCAAGGGTGGACATCGCTCAAATACAGAGTCCATCGCCGTTGCCGTGGCCCAGATCGCCGAGGAAAAGCGCCTCTCGGCGATCATCAGTCTCAGTTACAGCGGTGAGACCACCCGCCTGATCTCCAACCAGCGGCCCCGTGCTCCCATCGTCTCCGTCACCACCGACCTTGGTGTTGCCCGTCGGATCGGTCTGCTCTGGGGCGTGACCGGGATGCTGATCGAGACGCTGCATTCGACCGACGAGACGATCGATCACATAAAAACGACGATGCTCCGTGAGAAACTCTTTCCCGCCGGAGCAACCGTCGTCTTTACGATCGGGCGCCCCCTGGTCGGACGCGCCCGCACAAACATGCTGTCGATCGAATCTCTCGAAAAGTAAACCGACGCCTTACTTCTGTCCGGGTGTCTGCGAGGCGGCAGGCGATGACGGCTCTTTCAAGGCAGCCGGATCGGGCTTAAGAACCATCTCGCCAAAGTTCACGCCGGTGAGATACTTCTTGGCCGAAGCAAGGATCTTCTCCGGCGTCAGCGTGCGAATGAACTCATCACGGAGTTTGTAATTCGCATACGGCTCTTCGTCGGCATCGAACTGCGACATCACCCGTAGCCAGTACTGGTTGGTCTTGAGCTGCGTTTCGCGCTCCTTGGTCTGGATCTCCCGAACCTTAGCCACCAGCGAATCCGGCACTGCTTTGGTCCGAAGCGTTTCCATTTCGCGCTTCACGGTCGACACGAGCTCGTCCACACGATCAGGGTTGCAGCTGAACACCACAACAATGCCGAACTCCTCTTCTGGAATCCGCTCGATGTTCGGCTGAACACTGACAAAGTACACGCCCCCTTTTTCCTCGCGCATCTGCTCACGCAGCTGGATCTCCATGACCTCGCAAAGTGCACCGACGTCATACCGGTTTTCCGGCGTGTATTTGATCGGGCCGGAGGTGGTGAGAATGACGAAGCTCTTGGCCTCCTGTCCCTTGTAGACCGTCTTGGTGAACACACCCTTGCGCGAGCGGATGCCGACGTCTTTCCATGTCTCCTTCGTCGGGTTTGTCGGCAGGGAACCGATGTAGGTCTCACAGAACTTCTTCAGCGTGTCCTCATCGAAGTTTCCAACGAAGTAGAACGTGAAGTCAGAACCGTACTTGAAACGCTCGCGGTACAGGTTGTATGCCTTATCGAGATCTACCTTGTCGACATCAGCCTCGGACATCGAACGCGACCGCGGGTGATTGTTGGTCATCGTCGTCATAACGGTATCGAAGAAGGTGCCCTCCGGACTCTTCTCCTTGTTGGCAAGCTCGGCCTTCATCTTCGTCTTCCACGACTGGAAGGCCTCCACGTCCTTGCGTGGACTCACAAAGCCCAGGTGCAGAAGCTCGAAGAAGGTTCGCAGATCCTTCGGCGATGAACTTCCCGACATCAGTTCGCGCTCCATGCCGATCGTGGGGCTGATGCCGACGTTCTTACCCGTCAGCACCTTCATCAGATCGTTCATTGGCAGCGAGGCCAGACCCGACTGATCGACAACTGTTGCTGCGACCATGTTCGTGAAGTGATCTTCCTCCTTGGCCAGCGATTGTCCGCCCCAGCTCTGTGCCGAGAACAGGATCTCGTCGTTCTTATAATCGGTCTTCTTGTACACCACACGAGCCCCGTTCGAGAGAATGAGCTCCTTGCCCTGCACATCCGACAGGTCCGTCTGCTTTACGATCGTGCCCGGTGTCGGCATGGTTTCGACAAGGGGCTTTGTAGGCACATTATCGACGTACGCCGCGATGTTCTTTGCCTCAATGGCCGACAGAAGACTGCGAACCTGAGCTTCGGTTGGCTTTGTATATCCGTTGCCTTCCGGCACGGAGATCGTGATCACTCGATTAGCCGCCGTTATCATCGATGCTGCAACGGCATTCACCTCCGCCAGCTCGATCGCCGGGACGTACCGCTGATAGATCGCCCACTCGTGCTCAATGCCGGGAACGCTCTCAGCCGTCAGGATATGCCGCGTCAGCTCATCGGCAAACTGACGTGATTCGGACTTGTCTCGCTCGTTGTAGTAGGTCTCCATGCGCGAAAGAACCGAGGTGCGCGCGCGCTCCAGCTCCGTTGCTGTAAATCCATGACGTTTGGCACGCTCGAGTTCCGTCAGCAGGGCATTCATCGACTTCAGAACATTCTTATCCGAGGCCGTCGCCATTGAATAGAGCGCACGATTCTGCCGTGTAAGTCCGAAGTCAGCAAGGAATGCAGAACTAAATGGGGGCGGGTTCTTGCGAGTGAGCTCACTCAATCGGACGTTGACCATTTCGTAGGCCATCTGCCGCACAATACTCTTGCGGTAATCGGCATAGGTCGTGATCGTGTCTGCCGGACGCTTGATCATCATCGTGATGGAAGCGGATGTAAGCTCCGGATCGGATGCAACGGAGATCAACGTCTCGTTATGGGTCGGTAGCACCAGTGTTGGACGCTTCTGGTACTTTTCACCCGTGGAAGGGGGCGATGTAAAGTTATCGCGCAGAAGTGCTTCCATCTTGGCTGGGTCAAAATCACCTACTGCTACGATGGACATGTTCAATGGATTGTACCATGTGCGATAGAAGCGACGGAGATTGTCTGCCGGAGCGCGGAGAAGAACGTTTGTGTCGCCGATCACGTCACGCTTGGCATACTTCGATCCGTAATACATCACATTACGGTGCTGTTCCATCACACGCTCATCGGCTCCGCGCCCCAGACGCCACTCTTCGGTAACAACACCGCGCTCCTCGTTGATGTCCTTATCCTCATAGCGTACATATCCGGCCCAGTCACGCAGCACATGCACGGCCTTTGTCAGATTCTCCGCCTTGTCCAGCGGAACCGTTAGCAGGTACACCGTTTCGTCCTGATTGGTGTAGGCATTCAGGTCGGCACCGAATCGCACACCCATCGACTCAAGAAAGTTCACCAGATCGAGCTTCGGAAATGAGTTCGTGCCATTGAACGCCATATGCTCGCAGAAATGCGCCAGACCGTTCTGATCATCGTCCTCCAGCACCGCCCCTGCGTCTACGACAAGCGTCAGCTCCATGCGGTTGGCCGGACGGGCATTCTTGAGGATGTAGTAGGGGATGCCCGATTCAAGGCGTCCGGTACGAATGTTTGGATTGAAGCGCACCTTGTCGGCATCCGAGAACGTGCCCTGAGCCATGGCCGTACAAGCCATGACAACAAAGACAAGTATTCGTGCAAGCATTCTGTTCATTGAGATCTCCAGGGTGGTGATTGTTCGCGGTGTTTGACCAAAAGGCTGTCTGTAAAGTTTCGATTCGTCTCGGCTTACCCGTTGGATTCCGGATGCTGCCGTTGAAGCTCCAATAGTGTACATCTGATCAGCTGCTCCAGAACTCCGAGATCGAGATCGGCTATGCGCTTAAAGTACAGACACGACGCACCCATCCTGTGCTGGCCGAGCTTCTCGAGAAGCTCCTTCTGCTGCGGAGATTCGGCGCTGAGGTATAGAACGATCTCCTTTGCGCGGATGGCGAAGCCCGTGGCACAGGACTCACCACGGCGTCCGCTCTGGTAGCTGTATCGGTAGGACCCGTACCCGACGATGCTGGGTCCCCACATGACTGGTTCCTGACCAGTCACCGAGCCGAGCAGCCTCATGAGGACGGCACAGTCTTCCTTCTGCTCGCCCTTAGCCCGTGCATCGATGTACTCCATCACACTGGCAGTGGTTGGTTTTGTCTTGTTTTCGGACAACACTCTTCCTTTTCTGACACGCCCTTGCGACATGCTATCGTTAGCGCGACGAAATTACGAACCCCGACCGAGGTCGGCCGTGCTTGATTTCGAATCTGAACTTCGCTACGCAGAAACGTGTTGCCGCCGTAGGTTTGCATCAGTTTTTCCTGTCACGTATCCCCCCAGCCCCATGTCAACAGACGCATCAGGCCCATCATTCGACCTCAGTGAGGAGCACGAAGCACTCCGAATGCATATACGTTCCTTCGTCGAAGAGGAGATCAAACCGGTTGCGCTCCAGTACGATGAATCCCAGGAGTTCCCGCACGAGATCTTTCGCAAGCTGGGTGATCTTGGATATCTCGGAATCGTGATCCCGACCGAGTATGGTGGCAGCGGCATGGGTTACATGGAGTACGCAATCGTCGTCGAAGAGGTTGCGCGGGGATGCCCAGCCATTGCTCTCGGCGTTGCAGCCCACAACGGCCTGTGCACTAGTCACATTTTCCGATTCGGATCCGAAGAGCTACGTCAGAAATACATTCCGCGTCTGGCCAAGGGCGAGACAATGGGCGCATGGGGCCTTACGGAGCCATCGGCCGGGTCGGATGCAGGTGGCACACGCACAACGGCTGTGCGTGATGGCGACGACTACATCATCAACGGCGCAAAGAACTTTATCACGCACGGCAATGTCGGCGATATCTGTGTGGTGATGGCCGTCACCAACAAGGATGCCGGCAAGCGCGGTATTTCGGCCTTTGCCGTCGACAAGTCGATGGCCGGCTTCTATGGTTCGAAGAAGGAGAACAAGCTGGGCATGCGCTGCTCAGATACTGCCGGACTCACATTCGACAACGTGCGCGTTCCGGCATCGCACCTGATCGGGAACGAAGGCGAAGGCTTTGTGCAGGCCCTGCAGATCCTCGACGGTGGACGGATCTCCATCGCCGCCCTGAGCGTCGGACTTGCTCAGGGGGCTTTCGAGGCGGCTCTGGCCTATGCAAATGACCGTCAGCAGTTCGGCAAGAAACTCGCCGATATGCAGGCGATCCAGTTCAAGCTTGCGGCCATGTCGATGGAAATCGATGCTGCACGACTGATGACCTACAAGGCGGCCTGGATGCGCGACCAGGGCATGAACTTCAGCGTGGCCGCATCACAGGCAAAGCTTTTCGCCTCCGAGGTCTCCGTCCGTACGGCAGAAGAATCCATTCAGATCCATGGCGGCTACGGCTACGTCAAGGAGTATCCAGTCGAAAAGTACTGGCGCGACTCGAAGCTTCTGACCATCGGCGAGGGAACGAGTGAGATCCAGAAGATGGTCATCACCCGGAACCTGCTTGCGGAGCTGTAAGCCCCTTTTTACGACGACTACACCCGGCTTTAGCGTCCTCGTTCCCACCGTTTGTACTGCAAGCTCGGCGGGGGAGGTGGTATGCCCAGGTCTCTACCGTCCACCGCGTTAAACCGCAAGCCAAGCATCGTCGCAAGCGATGGTGCAAGGTCGACCGGGGCGATAGGGCCCGAGTCGGTGAACTTGGCTACACTGCCACCGAGGATCATCATCGGTACCCACCGGTCATAGTCATACGGAGTGCCGTGCGAGGCGGCATTTCCACCGATGATCCAATACTGTTTCGGATACATCACAACGTCTCCGGTGCGACCGTGGTACGTGCTGTTGCGGATGTAGCGCCACGTGTTTTCGTCGATGTTGACAGGACGTCCAGCGGAGGCGATCGAATCGGAATCCACAGCGATACCGATACCGGGATGTGCTGCAACAGAGCGCACCACATGCCCGATGACCTCACGGCGTTGGTCGGCAGGAAGAAGGTTCCAGTTCAGGTAGATCGAGGGCTCGTGGATCTCCCGCACGTAGGACGCGCCCGTCCCGTTCAGCTGTCCATAGGCACGCGTCAGCGCGGAATCGATCCGCAGCTTGATCTCGGCCTCACGGATTCGGCCGGCATCGATCACCGCGCGCTGCTGTTCGGCCTGTCGTTTGAGGATCTCCGGAATGGGTGCAACTCCATGGTCGGACGTGACGGCAAGAACATAGTAGCGCCGCCCCACCGTTCGGTCGAGCAGATTTATTAGTTGCTCAATGTGCCGATCAGCGCGCACGAACATATCCTCGATCTCCCTGCTGTCCGGACCAAAGACATGGCCGGCATAGTCCGTGGTTGATACTCCGACACAAAGGATGTCCGGAGCGTCATCCCGACCCAGTTTTTCGCGCTCGATCACCGTGCGGGTTGCGTCAAACAGCATCTCCATCGAGAAGGGGCTTATCAGCACGCTGGCAACGAACTTTGGATGGGCGGGGTCGAGGATTCGGTGTGGAAAGGCATTCGATCCACCCGGGAAAGCCCCCTCACCATCGACCGAGTCCGGAAGAATCGACTTCGCTATCGGTTTCCAGACGGCACCGATATACCTGTCCACGCTGTGTTTTGCGTTAAGCTGACTCAGCCAAGGGGGCTGAGGGTACGCCGCACTCGACGTCCAGCGTCGCGCGGCCGCATCGTACCAGATGCAGGAGGTGGCAGATTTCCCCGCCATAAGAATGGCGGCTCTGTCCTTGATGGCGATACCGACGACCTTCGACTTCGGTTCACTGCGTCGAAGCAGATCTCCGAGCGTCGGTACCTGAAGGTTTGCAGCACTGTGGATGCCTGCCGTGTCCTGCGCGCAGTACCCGCACCAACCGGACAGCAGATCGCAGAAGTCATTCCCAACGATCCCGGTCCGGGCCGGATAGCACCCTGTTAACAGCGTGGCGTGCCCCGGACCCGTGATGTTGTTTGCGTGGTCATAGTAGCACGAGGTGAAGTTTGCTCCCTCGGCCACGATCCGACGGAAGCCACCGGCAGTGGTAAATGCCCCGGCAAACTTCGTAGGGTAATCGCCCCGGAACTGATCGAATGACACCACGACGACCAGCCGTGGACGAATCCGCTGTGCGCTCGCCGCACCGGCCAGTCCAAGCAGCAAGACCGGAATGACCAGAACAGCACGCAACAGCCGGTTCAGAGCTGACCCATCGACCGCATCATGGTGGCGACTTCGTAGGCCTGACGCTGGTTGTACTCCGACGTCATCTTGCGGTAATTGATCAGATCGACGATGATGCCAATGAAGCACAATCCCCCCGTGAACAGATACAGCAATCCGAGACCGATCTGGCCCAGCACGAAGCGCTGTATGCCGGCGATCCCAAGAAAGCCCACCAGCGTCAGGAGCAGGATCATAACCGGTTCTTTGCGGCGCGTGCGGTAGATCGAGGCAAACATACCGGCCTGCTGGTCTGTCATCGGCTGCATGAGCGTGTGAAGATACAGTAACTCGTCGCTCTCGGCATCCGGGATGAGTTGGAGAACATTAGCCATGGGAGGTTCCTTGTCAGGAAGAATGAATGGATCGTTGTCGTTTGGCAAGAAGATGAGCACTGCGCGCCGCAAGCAGTCCGGCAGCCGGGATTCCCAGCGGATGTGCCGCCCAGGATGCCGCCAGATCGCCGCGGAACAGGTATGAGACCGACATACCCAAGCCGCAGCCCGGGCAGAAGTCAAAACCCATCAGCGTGGGAATGCATACGCTTACATGCCCGTCCAGATAGGGTCCGGCCACGGCCAGCCCCATAAGCCCCGCAAGCCAGATGACGGCCTCCAGGGGTGTGGTGCGCATGTATGTGATCAAGCTTCTCATCGGTCTTTTGACAGTCAATACATGACAATGTTTCACACGGTCGCTGAAAGTTCCTGTGGAAATCGGCGTAACTCTTTGAATTCTCGTCTTCATGCCCGTATATTTGAGGCCGCATTTTCGGGAACAATCCCTTACGACACGATTAACCAAGACAGAACATCATGTACGCAGTCGTCGAAATCTCCGGTCAGCAGTACGCCGTCTCCCCAAAGCAGACGGTCATCGTCCCGCTCATGAGTAACAACGTGGGTGAAACGGTTGAGTTCACAAACATCCTTCTTGCCAGCGATAACGGTAAGGTTTCCGTTGGAGCCCCTTACATCAAGGGATCGGTCAAGGCAACGGTTGTCGGACACGGCAAGGGCGACAAGGTCCTGGTCTTCCACAAGAAGCGCCGTAAAGGGTACCAGAAGCTGAACGGACATCGTCAGCGCTACACGAGCATCACGATCAACGACATCAATATCTAAGCGAGCACAACAATGGCACACAAAAAAGGTGGCGGGTCTACCAAGAACGGTCGGGATTCAAATGCCCAGCGTCTTGGTGTGAAGAAGTTCGGTGGCGAGCGCGTTCTTGCCGGCAACATCATCATCCGCCAGAACGGTACGAACGTCCACCCCGGCAACAATGTCGGCCTTGGCAAGGACTACACGATCTTTTCGCTTGTTGACGGCGTCGTCAAGTTCGAGCGGAAGGATAAGACACGTCTCAAGGTTTCTGTCTATCCAGCAGCAAACTGAGCCAACGTGTCCACTTCGTTTTGACAGCATGAAACGCCTCCACGTGGGGCGTTTTTTTATGTAATCACCTCTTCCCCCACCGCTTTACTCTACAGGATCGTCACCGTCATGAAAGCCCCCGTTCGTGTTGCCGTTACCGGCGCTGCAGGTCAGATCGGATACAGTCTGCTTTTCCGTATTGCCAGCGGAGAGATGCTCGGCAAGGATCAGCCCGTCATTCTTCAACTGCTCGAGCTAACACCGGCCCTTCAGGCCCTGCGTGGTGTGGCCATGGAGCTGGAAGACTGCGCATTCCCATTGCTGCACGGCATCGTGCAGAGCGACGACCCGATGGTCGCCTTCAAGGATGCCGACTACGCCCTTCTTGTCGGCGCACGTCCGCGCTCAAAAGGTATGGAGCGCAAGGATCTGCTCGAGGCCAACGCCCAGATCTTCACGGTACAGGGCAAGGCCCTCAACGCCGTTGCCAGCCGCAACGTCAAGGTGGTGATCGTTGGCAACCCGGCCAACACCAACGCTCTGATCACGGCCAAGAGCGCGCCGGATCTTGATCCGCGCAACATCACAGCGCTGATGCGCCTTGATCACAATCGTGCCCTTGCACAGATCAATGCCAAGACGGGCATCCATACGTCGCAGCTCAGCAAGATGACGGTATGGGGCAACCATTCCGTGACGCAGTATCCTGATGTGTCGAACCTGACAGCAAATGGCTCCCTGGTATGGCCAACGATCAACGATCAGGAATGGCTTGAAAACACGTTCATCCCTACCGTTGCCAAGCGCGGCGCAGCCATCATCGAAGCACGCGGATTCTCCTCGGCCGCTTCGGCTGCGAACGCCGCCATCGAGCACATGCGCGACTGGGTTCTCGGAACGGCCGCGGGCGACTGGACCACGATGGGCATTCCTGCGGACGGATCGTATGGCATCGATGGCGATGTGGTGTACGGTTATCCGGTAACGTGCTCCAACGGAGAGTACACGATCGTTCAGGGTCTGGAGATCAGCGACTTCTCACGTGCTCGTATGCAGGCCACACTCGATGAGCTCCTTGAAGAGCGCAACGGCGTCCAGCATCTCTGGTAAGAACAAACAACAATGTGTTGATCCAAGAGGGGGCGGTACCACACCGCCCCTTTTCATTTTGGGTCAGGTCCACGCGGAATCACCACCACCGCGCCTGGCGACATTTTTACGACTGACCCACCGGTGAGGTCATAGCAAAGTTCGAGGACTCCCGGATTATGCCCGACAAGGATCACCGTGCCGCCGAGACCGTCAAGCTCGCGTACGATGTCGTGCAGCGTATCTGCACTGGCCTCATAGATCCTCTCATCCATCTCGATCTGCTCCGGCTGCCATCCATACGCCCGCGCAATGATCTCGGCCGTCATGGCCGTGCGCAGGGCTGGAGAGGCAACAATAGCTGTTATCCGTGGATGCCACCGACGCAGGTCCGCGGCAAGCAGCCCCGCGTCTTCGACGCCCTGCGTAGCCAGCGGTCGGTCGAAATCACTCCTGTGAAGGTCTGCCGGGGAGGCCTTTGCGTGACGGACAACGATCAGTGTGTGCATGTGGGCGCTTACTGCGTGCGAACGGTGAAGAACAGAACCACGGTGACGGCGGCCGCTGCAACGTAGATAAGCGGCTCGAGAACATCGTCCCAGACAGATGACTCGGGCTCTGGCAGCGGTGCGTGCGTTGCCATATGCTGTCGGGATTGATACGCTTCCACGTTCGTGCGCGCCAACGTGGCACGATGCGTAAAGGGGGCAAGTGCCAGGGGGCGACCCTTGCACTCGGCAGACAGCTGTACGACGATGCTGCGCTCAACGCTATCGCTTGCTGACGACGGAGCGTAGCGCGTAGAGGCGTTTTCGATCACGACCCTCACCGCAGGTGATGCTGTGTCATTGACAGATATCGTCGGGATGCCGCGCTCTTCAAACCGACGCTGCATGAGTGAGCGGATCCAATCCGCATCAGGATGCTGACGCACAGTCAGTGGCACCGTAGCTCCTGACGCGAGATCGCATCGGGAGATCATCGTGTCGGCAAGATCACGCACCGATGCTTCGATCACATCGATCGTGTGCGGAAGGTCGCCGGTGGTCTGAGTAGCAGCGTTAACGGACCAGACCACGCAGAGGATCACCGTGAGAAGTGCCTTCACAACGCGTTGCCACTGTGGTTATGACGCAGGGCCAGTACGGCTGAAACGAGTTCGTTCTCCCGGTCCGACAATGCCGGACGGATCCGCAGAGGCCGACGTCGCTCCTTGATGTAGAGTCGAATGATCGGTGTCGTCGGCCGAACACGCACACGACGGTCCTTCCCGATGATGATACGATCGATCTCATCCGAGGTAAACGTCCGCTCATGAAACCGGTTGACAAACGTGATGAAGTCGGGACCAATGATGATCACACGGTCCATGATCATTTCAACAACGAGTGCGATCACCGACAATGCAACAAACAGCCCCAGCACAACAACGACGGGATCGTTAACGACTACAACGAGGAGCCCTTCCTGAAGCTGACTGAAGTACAGCGCACGGATGATGACGTAGCAGATCAGCGTAACGGCGTATACGGCAACCGACTGCCAGTAGAAGTCGAGCTGCACACTAAAGGTGTTTGCTTCATGTTGTGTCTGCGTCATTGTTCTGCCCCCTTCCACGAACTTACGCGCATGACCAGCTCAGCCACATCTCCGGCCGCATCGGGTCTGCCCAGCTCGGCCATGCGTGAGGCCATCGACGCCTGCATTGCCTCATTGCTCATGATCCGATCGATCGCCGGCAGCAATTCATCAACGAGTCGGTCATTCTCGAGAACGACCGCGGCAGCATGCCGTTCCACGACATGTGCATTGTGACGCTGCTCGTTTGTCGAGGCCGATGGAAGCGGGATCAGGATCGCCGGCTTGGCAACGATCCCTAGTTCTGCGATCGTGGTTGCGCCGCTACGCGAAACGACCAGATCAGCCGCCGCATATGCCGAGCCCATGTTATCAATGAACTCCACCATGCGCACGTTGCTCGGTAGGGGGCGAGCAGGCACATGACCCTTGCCGGTCTGCCAGAGCATCTGCCAGCCACGCTGCTCGATCAACGGCAGCGCATGTTCGATGGCTTCATTGATCGAACGAGCGCCAAGACTACCGCCAAACACCAGCACGGTTGGACGTTCAGGGTCGAGACCCCACCACGTGCGCGCATCGTGCTGCGAGGCCGAGCGGTCGATCTGCGTACGCACGGGATTACCCAGAACGTGAAGCCGCGACTGCATCGAAGACGGATAGAACGTGCGGCTGTCTTCAAATGCAAGAACAACAGCAGCCGCATGCGGAACGAGTCTCGCGTTGCTTTTGCCGGGATTAAGATTCGACTCCAGAACGAACAGCGGAACGCGTTCCCTGGCCGCCGCTATGCCCGCAGGATAGCTGATGTAAGCACCCGTGCAGATAACGGCATGGGGCTTGAAACGGCGAATGGCGCTTCGCGCGATGGAGATCGATCGAAGGATCTTGAACGGCAACGTAAGCGTCGACAGCGACAGACCACGAAATCCCTCGATCGGCATACCGATGTAGTCGTATCCCATCGACGGAATAAGACGTGTCTCCATCCGGTCAAGACTGCCCAGGAACAGAGGCGTGCAGTTGCCGTTCGTGCGCTCGATCAGCTGCTCGACAACGGCAACGGCGGGAAAGATGTGTCCGCCCGTACCACCGCAGGCGACCACAACGCGGAGTGCGTCGCTCATGGATGAAGTCTCACGAATGCCACGAACGGTGAATCATGGCCGGCAAAATAGGCCTCCGTGCGTAATTTCAGGTCACGTAACGTACCGTAACAGGGGTCATCATGCGGCATCTTCTTCAAGCTCTCACGCTGGTTCTATGCATCAGCGCCGCGAGCGCACAGCAACCAAACGTCAAGCAATACATACAGCAGGTCGCTGCGGGCTGGACGTCGGATGCAAAGAAGGCGTTGCCGGACCTGTTGATCGAAGCTCCGGATGATCCGGGCGTGCTGTTTCTGCATGCATCACTGATCGAGGATGCGAAGAAGGCAAGCCCCCTGCTTGAGCGCATCGTCGATGCCTTTCCAAAATCAGAATGGGCAGACGATGCAATGGCCCGTCTGATCATCATCTCAGCTACGAAGAACGACCCGGAAAAAGCGCGGAAGACCTTTGCAACCATGCGGGATCAGTATTCCCAGAGCGAGCTTCTGCCTGTGGTCTACGAGATCATGCGCTCCACGGTTGGTGCTCCGGCCCCGTCGGAACGTCCGAATGCAACCGCCTCCACAACCAAGCCCCCAACAGCGGCTCCTGCGAAACCTGCTCCCAATGGATACTCGCTCTCGGTGATGACCACCGCAGAGCGCTCCGAAGCAATGCAGTTTGCCGGCAAACTCAAGCGCAAAGGCATCAAAGCTGGCGTTGTTCCGCTGCCGGGCAGTGCTGTGACGCGGTATTCGGTTCGTGTGGGAGATTACGAAACGGAAGCGGAAGCGCTCAAGGACCTCGTGCTTGTCCGCTCAGCGTGCGGCTGCAAGCCGGTCGTTGTAAAGAAGTAACCGGTAACCAGCCATCATGCCGATCCGTCTGCGTCCCGTTCTGCTGACACTCCTGCTGCTCGGCGCTCAGAAAGCCTATACGCAGAGCTCCGACGTAAATGCAGAACGTGTGTCGATCGACGCACAGATCCTGCGATCACTCGACGGTTCGGCACCGCTCATGGAATCCTCCGTGTTTCCGCAAGGCCTGATCAATCTTTCGCCGCTGGCAGACGACTCCTCCGATGCGTTCGGGCGATACGTGCGCGCCTACTATGGCGGACTCATGCCCGGGGCCCCGGCTACGGAAGGCATGCTCGCCGGCGAGGTTCTCGACGGACGCTGGAGAGGTCTTGTACAGGTCGACGATGTGCTGCGATTTCAGGCCGATGCATCCCTGATGCTGCGTGGCGGCACAACCACAAACGATCAGAACACAAAGCCATTCCTGCTTGCTCGCCCATCGGTCCGATTCATGGGCTCAATGGGAGGGGGCTTGGGGTACTTCCTGGATCTGTCAAATGGACGCCGCATGCTGGGTGCGGCGCGGCGCATTGCTCGCACCGACCCTACACTGGCGCGCACCACCAAGTTCATCAGCGAAGACACATCGTTCTTCGACCGTTACGTTGGTTATGTGCAATACCAGACGTCGTGGATGCGCATCCGATTCGGACGTGAAGCCATGCAGTGGGGGGCGAGCCCGATCGACAACTTTGTTCATTCGCTCGAAGCCCCCTTGCTCGACGGACTGCTTATCGATGTGCCCTATAAACGTTTTCGTTTTTCGATGACGCATTCGGCAGCCAACAGCCTCGATACAAGCGGCAACTCCGTCCCCGGGAAGTTCATCGCAACGCATCGTATTGCCTTCGAGCCCACGAGCTGGCTGAACATTGCCGTCAACGACATGATCGTCTATTGGGGCAGGGGGCTGGATATGGCCTATCTGAATCCTCTGGCTTTCTTTGTCAGTGCCGGACTCTCAACGCGCGAACGTAACCTCAACGACAACTCCATGTTGAGCTTTGATGTCGCGGTTCGTCCCATGCAAGGAATGCGCGCCTACACATCCATCGTGATCGACGATATCGGATTCGGCACGCTGGGTGATACATCACGTCGGGGGAACAACAACAAGTTCGCCTATCAGGTCGGCCTCTCTCAGGCCTTCGGCACACCCGGCGCATCCTCGCGGTCCATGCTCACCCTGGAGTATGCCCGTATCGACCCGTTTACGTTCACACACCGAAGCATCAACGCATCATACTCTACGTTTGGCGCGTCCGTAGGCTATGACATGCAACCCAATTCCGACCGCGTTGCGCTACAGGCACGTCACTGGTTCACTCCGCGTACATCCCTGCGCGTGGACCTTGACTTCACTCGGCATGGAGAGAATCTGCTCGATGCGAATGGGAACATTCTCACCGCCGAAGACCCAGACTGGCCCGGCTCCGGCGCTCTCGTGGCCATCGGTAATGTCGGTGGCGATATCCTCCGCGGTGATGGCGACTTTATCGTCGGCAATCGCTTCCTGCGTGGCAACCTCAGCCATCAGCGCCGCGCACGCCTCTGGTTCTCTGCCGAATGGATGCCAAACTTCTTTACGGACGTCCGCGTGGGCTATACCAATCGCAACGGCGGCAACAATCCGGAGTCGTTCCTGTTTGGGTCGCTTGAGATCAGAATCGGGTACTGAGAACTGCAGAGTTACCGCATCTTCTGCTTTATCACCTGCAGGACTTCGCGGGTTGTGCTGGCCTTATGGGCGAAGGCGACCAGTTCGCAGTTCTTCAGCGTCCACACGTTCAGGGTGTCGTACGTGTCGAGTTTGACCGAGGGGATCGTGTACTTGATATTCTTGGTGATGACGGTTCCCTTAGGGATTGGCTTAGGATTAAGCGTGTCGCCCCAGGTGCCGTTGAGCGATGTCCTCAGCACGTGATCGAAGACATAGTCCTTGATATGCGACGGTGATTTGCGGTAGTCCTTCTGATCACCAACGATACCGTTTTCCTGTAGCCAGACGCTGATGTTTGTCGGATCCGGGATATCCTCCAGCGCCGTCGCCTTCACTGTGACACTGATGGTTCGCTTATCGGGGTAGTACGTATGACTTAGTGCAAGATCCATCAGTGGTTTCTTCGGCAGCAGCTGAGCAACGGCCGGTTCCCAGTTCTTCATGCCCTGAATGAGGCGGTTGTTCAGCGTAACGCGGTTAACCAGTCCGTTGGGATTCCCTGCACGGCTGATGCGGAACGCCGCATCAAGAGCAACGCCGGCCGGACACGTCAGATCTCGCTTGAAGTCAGGCAGTTCAAGAGCTGCAAAGCCCCCTGCATGAATGGCGGTAACGATCACAAGTCCCTTGTTGTCTTCATAGATCTTCGCTGCAACTTCGGCGGCTTCCGGGCAGTTACCGCAGGTGTGGCCGGTGTAGTCCTCAAGCAGCACATACATCTTGCCATTCGTTGTTGCCACCGTCGTTGAGGTATCGCGCAGCAGCGTGTCGACCGGGACGGTTGGATACTTTTCGTAAGGACCTTCGATCACATCGCACGACGTGGCAATGATGCCGAGGGCAAGAGCGAGGGTAATGACAAGGGGCTTCATGGTGCCTGCTCAGAATGTATAGGTGATACTCATGGACATGCCGTTGGAGGCCGGAACCGGGCGGCAGATGCCGCCCACGCAGAGGATACCGCCACGTACCCGGCCGTATCCGGCCTGAATGCGCAGTGCATCCTTGGAGTAGGCGACCGACGCATTTGGATAGTGTACGCGAAGCTCTTCGTCGTAGTTCCCAAAGTTGTATTCGTTGAACACCGTAAAGAACCAGTGCGGCGATACGGTGTATTCGACAAGAGCCATGATCCAGTCACCATTTTGCAGGGCCTTCTTCGCCCCTTCTTCGTGGGTGACATCCATGTACTGGAGCTCCGTACGCAGACTCTGATTCTTTGCTGTCTTGAACCAGAGTTCAAGGCAGACAAAGCTGGCGTTGATGATGCCGTAGACTTTTTCGCCCGGAGCGGCCCGGCGTTCAATGACGTCCTGATTGTAATCGAGATTGACGTAGGTCAGCGTGGTCTTAAAGTCCCGACCCCACTTGCGCTGAATCTCAATATTGATGTCGCGATAGTATAACTCATCGCCCCACATAAACTCCGCGTCATAGGTATATGGTCCGGTGCGCGTCGTGTCCAACCCATGTATCAGCGAGTAATTCAGGGAAATCATTGTCTCCTCATTGCCCAGCCAGCCCCCTTTCGGAATCGTCCAGGCAACATCCCCCTGCAGGGCGAACTCGCCCGTGGGCTGGGTTGCATACGGATAAAGGGTGATCAGGCGCAGGGTGTGCTGCCTGGAGAGTGCCGGCAGATAGTTCACCTGCTGAGCAAAGCCGGTGGCCGTGCGGTCACTGCGCAGGTCCATGTTATCGATGCGCTTTGCTGCAAGGTTGATGCCCAGGCCCGTTCCGGCCCATGCAATACTGGCATAGAGGGCATTGCCGGGGTTGAACGAGCTTGCATTCACGGCCGATGGGTCATTGATCTTGTAGGCGTACTCGACGTCGAGCGACAGATCATGCACGACCAGATTTGCCCTCGTGGACCACGCGAAGACGTTTTCCGGGATCTTGAGGACATCCTGATCATCCGCCTGAAAGCGGCTCACGCCGCTCAGACCAAGCGTCAGACGCGTGCCTTCCGGCAGCAGGTCGCTCTTGAGCTGTTTGACATCCAGGTCCAGATCCGCACCGCGGATGATGCCGTCACTGAGAGCAAAGAACGCCCGCTGACGTCCGATGAGACCCGTGATGGACATCCCGGCTGTGGGCATGTACTTCAGGCGAACACCGTCAATGGAATTGTCGAATCCCAGGTTACGCTCTTCATACGTGCGCAGGATCATGCCGCTGCCAAACTGCTCGTAGAAGTTGCCGGCCGTGACCTCGAACGTCTCATCGGCGAACTTCACAAAGCGATAGGGCATCCCGATGCCGGTTCCGTCACCCGACGAGCCGAAGCGTGGATCGATGCCGAGAAGTGGTCCCTGGTACGACTCAAATCGAACCCCGGCGGAGAACTTCCCCTTCGAGATCGTCAGATTGAAGAACGTATTCGACAGGATCTGCTCCGGCACATCCGGGGCGCCGATCAGCGAGTCAGCACCGTACTGCTGGGCATCGGTCTGCAGCGACCCGTTGATCACCGTTGCGTCCCCCGCATCAATGCCCTGCGCATGGGCAAGCGTACCCACCAGCAGTAGAGCCAGAATGGTCTTTCTCATCATTGCTTCCCGGTGAGCTTCTTCAGCAGCTCTTCGAGCTCTTCCTCGTCACCCGACGAATAGGCGCTGTGGGAAAACACCACCTTGCCATTCTGCACCACGAAGGTGTGCGGCACGTTGTTAACGTTCATGGCACGCTTGAACTCCTGGTTCACATCCAGCAGCACCTCATACATCCACGTCCGCGACTTGATGAAAGGGGCGACTTTGGACGCATTGCGGGCGTCGTCGATGGACACAGCAACCAGTGAAGCCCCATACTTTTCCTGCCATTCGGGATAAAGCGCATGGTAGGTCTGGAGTTCCTGGATGCATGGCTTGCACCACGTGGCCCAGAAACTGATGATCACTGGCTTGTCGGTTGTTCCCAATTCGGCCGTGTTGACCACAGTTCCGCCAACGTTCTTGATCTTGACCGAGGGGATCTGCGCGCCCTGACCATCCTGGGCCCGGACACCGACGCTGGCCATGAGCGCCAGAACGACGCAGATTATCGACTTTACCACGTAAACTCCCGTTGGCGAAAAAAATCGGCGCGGAGGCACTAAATTCGTTGTTCACCACGCCATTCAAGGACTCCAAATTATGAAAACTCATGTAGTTGCCCTGTTGCTTGCCTGTCTGGCCACCGCTGCTTCTGGACAGTCCTTTTACATTGACTGGACAAAGCCGAACCCGGTAACGGGTCCGCCAACGATCGCCTCCCTCAAACGTGAGGGCCTCGTGAAGAACTCCAATACCGTGACCAAGGAGCTGTACTTCCGCTACAACCTCGACGAGGTCAACTCCTACCACCGCGCGCAGCTGTGTATGTCTCTTTGCTGGCTGCTCTTTCCTGGCGAAGACAATCCCTTCGACCGTGAAGGCCAGATCCTTTATGGTGGTGCGGCGCTGCCGATCTACGTCGATCTGACCACCAATTCCTACGCAGGCAAGAGCACGGTCAAGGTTACGCTGTTCGACAAGACCGACACCACGGACAAGCTGGACTTTGATGTCCAGTTCGTGGTCGATAACAACACGTCCGTCGGACGTATCGAGGACGTTGGCGTGACGATCGGTCCAAACCCGACGGCCGAAGTTCTCTCTCTCACAGGAGAAGCTCTGTCGTCAGTCACAAGCGTCAGCCTCTATGACATGCAGGGCAATATCATCCGCTCGTACGGAGTCCCGATGGGTTCCAACGTCCGCTACACCCTTGATGGTCTGGCCAGCGGCACGTATCGTCTAGTGCTGACGATGCACGATGGCTCTCTGCGCGGCAGTGCTGTTACGGTAGCGCGCTAAGGGGCGCTGCTGATCCGGACGCGATATGTCGGCCATTTCCCGACGCCTGACTGAGAGCACACTGCTGCAGAGCACTGTGTTGTCTGCCATCGCGTTTGTTGTCTACGCGATCACCCACGCCCCATCTCTGCAGTATACCGATAACGGGGAACTGGCGGCGGCGGCAGTAACTCTGGGCGTTGCCCACCCGACGGGCTATCCGCTGTTTACGATCCTGGCTCATGTGTGGTCGATGTTCAGCACGGACATCGGCTGGATGAACATGCTTGCCGGAGTTTGGTGCAGCATTGCTGTGGGGGCTACCTACGGCCTGATGCTTGAGCTTCTGTCGCTGCTGAAAGGGGGCTTGACGCGCGCTCACAGGCACGCAGCGGCAGCGGTTGCCCTGATGCTGGGGCTCAGCGGCATCGTATGGGCGCAGGCCACCTCGCTGGAGGTATACTCGCTGCACTTGTGCCTTCTGACGCTTACCCTCTTTGCCGTGCTTAGGAGTCACCGTGCCGAGGTCGATTCCGCACGATGGTCGAGTCTTTCCGGCGTGCTTTACGGCTTGATGCTGGCAAACCATTTGTCGAGCGCCTTTCTCGCGCCCGGAATCTTTCTGTTGTGGCTCAGTGCCGCACGTCCGGGTCAGCTGCGCACCTGGTACTACGTGGTGATACCGGCATTGCTTGGTGTGATGCTCTACGCCGTGCTGCCGCTTCGAAGTGCGCAGGAGCCCCCTATCAACTGGGGCATGGTCCACCGGAGTCTCGACGCGTTTCTCTACCACGTCAAGGGAACACAATTCGGCGTCTGGCTCTTCAGCGATCGGCAGGTCCTGAAGGTCAACGCCCGCATCTTTCAGCATGTGCTGTCTAACGCCGTGCTGTGGGCCGGTTATGCGGCACTGGCCATCGGTCTGTGGCAAATGCTGCGCTCCAACGCGCGGCTGACGCTTTCGCTGCTGGCCATTGTGGCCGGCAATCTTGGGATCTCGTTCGGGTACTCAATCCCCGACATTGAACCATACTTTTTGCCATCGGTGCTGATCGCTCTGGTGTTCACAGGTGTGGGCCTCTGGTGGCTTGTGCAGCGCTTTGCCGCCCGGGCCTCCTGGGTGCTACTGGTGCTGCCTCTGGTGGCCACAACGGTGAACTACACACGGCAGGATCGCTCGAACCACCGTGCAGTGGAAGGTTACACCGAGTGGGTACTGGCACATGCCGAACCCAACGCCGTGATCATGACGCGTCAGTGGGACTTCTTCTGTTCGGCCGCATGGTATGAGCAGACCGTGCGCGGAATACGTCCGGATGTGGTCGTGATCGACAAGGAACTCTTCCGGCGGACGTGGTACGCCCCCTACCTCAGGCAACTCCATCCATCGGTCATGGGGCGGGCACAACGCGAAGTCGACGCCTATATGCCGCTGCTGGCCGACTTTGAAAAAGACGCCGACGCATTCGTCAAGGCCGGTAAATCAGCAGAGATTCAGCCGCGCTTCATAGCAATGCTGAATGGCATTCTTGATAACAACGCCGATCGACCGCTCTATATCACTCCCGAGCTCTTGAACGAGGAGCCAGGATTTGCTGTCGGCTGGGAGCCCATGCCAGCCGGACCACTCGTGCGCCTTACGCGTCCGGGTACAACACCGAAACAGCGCTTCTCCGAGGTCGGCCTGGAGAAGGTCATTACTTCGATCGCCGTTCCACGCGAGCGGCTGGATTCATCGTTGAGCGACCTGACGATGATGGCCATCGGCTCGACGGCCATGTATCACCTTGATGCGCTTTCTGACACCGCCGCATTCCGCCGCTACCGCGCGCAGGCACGCCGGCTTGCCCCCTCGCATCCTATGACGGCACGTCTGGAATCGACCTTACCCTGACAAGTTTTTGGAGTCAATGCTCATGGAACCATCCTACCTCGTCTTTGACCTCGAAACCGTCGGGTTTCCCTTGGAGCATTTCGATGATGTGCAACAAGAGTATCTGCTCAGGAGCGCTGCCACTGACGAGGACCGGGAAAAACGCATCAACGAGTTTGGCCTGAGCCCCATGACCGGATTCATCTCGTGCATTGGCATGCAGATGATGACCAGTGACGGCGCAGAGTGGAACGCAAAGCAGGTGGCGTATTCACTGGACCCGGCGATGTCTGACGATGAGAAGTTCGCACAGACCTCTCTGCCTTCGGGTGCCACTTGGTACCGCGGCAGTGAGCGCGTGATGCTCGAATCCTTCTGGAAGCTTCTGGCCCATCACCGCGGTATCACGCTCATTTCGTTCAACGGACGCAACTTCGACGCCCCCTGGCTGATGCTCCGTAGCGCCGTGCACGGCATCCGTCCATCACGTAACCTTATGGATGGAACAAAGTTCAACTACAGCGGCCACATCGACCTGATCGATCGCCTCACGTTCTTTCAGGGGGCTGCCAGTGGCGCTACCCGCAAGTTCAACTTCGACTTCTACGCCAAGTCCTTCGGCATCGCATCTCCCAAAGCCTCCGGCGTGGATGGCTCAAAGGTCGGCGATCTCTTCGAACAGGGTGACCACACCTCCATCGCCGAATACTGCCTCCGCGATGTGGCTTCAACGTGGGAACTGTTCAAAGCCTGGGAAGCAGTGCTGAGATTTTGATCAGGTGTGAGGTGTGAGGTGTGAGGTTTGGACGAATGTGGTAGGGGCGAGACGGCGTCTCGCCCCTACATGTCGCCCCTTACGCGCTTTCAATATCGTGTTCCCACGGCTGAAGCCGTGGGCTACTGTGCGGACACAATCACCTTTGGATTATGGCACACGACGGGCGAGACTGCGTCTCGCCCCTACATGTCGATTATCCCAACCTCACACCCCAAATCTCAAACCCGGCTACGCCTCCGGAACATGCTTCTCCGTGCGCAGCACATAAATGTACTGGCCGAGTTCGGCTGAGAGCAGGAAGATGAAGGCCGAGTAATACAGCCATAGCGCAAATGACGCCAGGGCTACGTAGCCGCCGTAGAACTTGCTGAAGTTGGCGGCACTGTTGACGTACCATGAGAAAGCCGTTCGGGCCAGTTCCCAAAGGGCAACGGCAAAGCCGGTACTCATGAGCACGATGGGCCAGGGGAGGCGCTTGTTCGGCACGAGTTTGTAGAGGGCAAGAAACAGCGCGAAGGTAGCGACCAGTGAGGCAGCCTGGACGGTGAAGCCGAAGATGAAGCCCGTATTGTCGACGTCGACCGCGCTGCGCCAGTACTGCTCGACAAGCGTAAGCAGGGGGCTTAACAGCGTCACCAGCAGGATCATCACCACGGTGATGATCGTAAAGGCCATGTCCTTGAGCTTGTAGAGAAAGAAGAACTTGGGCGTCGGCACATGGAAGATGGCATTGAGCCCCGTTCGTAGCGAACTGAACAATGCGCTCGAGAGCCACAACAGGGCAATGCCGGCGATCCATCCGGCTACGGTGCTGTAGTTGAAGATGGCCCCCAGCTCGGCGATAACGCCCGCGATCATCGTCGATGCCTGGGTGTTTCGGGGAAAAAACTGCACCAGGGCGGCCTCCACCGTGTCCTTGGTCTTCTCTACGTCGAGCAGGCCGCTGACGATCGACACGATAAGCACCAGAAGAGGAATCGTACAGAGCAGAAGGTTGAAGGCAATGCCCGAGGACAGCAGAAAAATGTGCCGCCGATCGGTGATATCAACGAAGTCGTAGATAAGCTTCCATGCCGTCTTTAGCCAGCTCGTGGCGCGCTGTGTCGAGTCCTTCATCGTTCAAAACTACGTCAGCCCCCTACTTTTGTCCGATGCGATTGCATAATCACCGTCCGATACGTCCACTTCCACTTCTGCTGTGGTTTCTCCTGGGTCTTCTGCCGGGCTGCGCCATGAAGGTTGCTCCCACGGGTGGACCGCGTGATACGACGCCGGCAGAAGTGATCAGCGTTGATCCGGCATCAGGAGCTACGCGCTTTTCTGGCGACGAGATCCGCTTCTCCTTTGATGATTACGTCGACCGTGCGATCCGTAACGCTATCACCATCCTGCCCACCGTGCGCTTCAGCGTGTCCTACGCCGGCGATGAGATCACCGTGGAGTTTCAGGACACACTCACGGCAAACACCACGTATTCCGTCACGATCGGAACAGACTGGTCCGACGTCCGGGGAAACCGTCCGCTGGCGGCCTACAGCACGATCTTTTCAACCGGTCCGTCCATCGACTCCGGAGTCATTGCCGGCTTGGTGTCGGCCAAGACCCTAACGAACATTACCATCTTCTGCTATCCGTGGGCCGATACTGCAGCCCCCTTCAGCCCATGGGAAACCCCACCACGCTATCGCCTGCCATGCGGCGTGAGCGGCACGTTCACCATCAGGGGGCTTGCCGACGGACGCTATCGCGTGCTTGCCGTGAGGGATGAAAACCGCAATGGGCTTGTCGACGCAGCAGAAGAATTCGCCGTCGCCCCGGCTGACGTGGTCGTACAAGCCGCTACGTCACAGCCCGTGCGCCTCAAACTCGGTCCAGCGATCGATCGGGATCCACCAATACTGACACGCGCACGCGCATTGACATCGCAGCTGCTGACGCTGCAGTTTACCGAGCCAGCGCTGCTCACTCCCACGTGGCAGCGTGCTCTGGAGGTGCGATCGGCTCTCGATTCCGTGATTCCTGCACTGGCCGCATGGCCCGATCCGCTGCAGAACGATCGTCTGCTGGTACGTCTGGCCGCACCGATCGATACCGGCTCATGTCGCGTGATGATATCGGCCGGCATGGTGCGGGACTCAGCAGGCAACCATGTGGACACGGCGCAGCGGACGTTGTTGCGCGGAGTCTCCACGGCCGACACGACCTCACTACGCGTGCTCAGCATCGAACCGCGTGACAGTTCACGGAACGTTCTGCGCGGCCAGCCGATTGTGATCACCTTCTCTGACGCCGTCGATACGATGAACGCGCAGATCACGGTGGAGCATCGCGCTCCTCAGGGGGCTGTGCAGGTTCGCACGCGCTGGGCCTCGCCGATCAGCTTCGTGATCGAACCGCAGGAGGCACGGGAGCTCAAGACGTGGTATGCAACCTCCTTGGGATTTGCAGACGTGCGTTCGACCATCGGCCGATCGATACGTGATACGTCCAGGGTGTTGACAATGCTGACCGAGGAGCGGCCGGTGGACCCCGGTTCGATCACCGGAAGGTTCGTCCCATCGGAGCAGATGCGCAGCTGCACGCCCCTTGTCATCAGATTGCTGACATCGAGTGGCAGCGTTGCCGTTTCTTTCCGACCCGATGCCGATGGCAGTTTTCGCGTGGAGCGCCTGCCGGCCGGAGAATACACGGCCGATGTGTTTTGCGATCGCAACAGCAACGGCGTATACGACCATGGTGATCTGCGGCCGTTCCGCTTCGGTGAGCAATGGTGGCCATTGCCCACAAAGATCAGCGTGCGTCCTCGATGGACGTTGGAGAACGTTTCCATTACTCCGTGATATCAGCCCCCTGAATGATCATCGTTGATGAACAGCTTCCGATCGTTGCACGCGTACTGGGTCAGTACGCTGACGTAGTATGTGTGGACGGGCGCACGATAGACCGGGCTTTCCTTGAACGCGTACAGGCCACGGCGCTCTTTATCCGCACAGTGACGCATATCAGCAATGACCTTATTGCCGGCACCGACGTGCGATTCATAGCCAGTGCTTCGGCCGGTATCGATCATGTTGAGGAAGATGTCCGCAATGGGACATATGCTCAGGTGGCGCATGCCCCGGGATGCAACGCACAGGCCGTCAGCGAATACGTTATGACCTGGCTCCGATATTTCGATCTGCCGCCCGGCACAACACTCGGCGTCGTTGGCTTCGGTCATGTCGGCTCACTGCTGTCACGTTTTGCATGTGCCTCAGGCATGCGCGTACTCGTCAACGACCCGCCCCTTGCCGGAATTGGCCATGCCTTTCCGTCGCCCGTCACGCATGTCGATCTCGACGAGCTCCTTCATGCGTCAGACGTTGTTAGCCTGCATGTGCCGTACACCGAAGCAGGTCTTCATGCAACTAGGGGGCTGATCGGTGCTACAGGACTTGCGATGTTGAAGAACAATGCAACGATCATCAATTCATCGCGCGGAGGAATTGTCGACGAGTCCGCGCTTGCCGATCATGTCTCTTCAGGTCGGCTCCATGCCGTGCTGGACGTCTATGAGAACGAACCCTCCGTCAGCCAGAAGGTGATCGAGGCCCTCAGATATTGCACGCCCCATATCGCCGGGTACACGCAGCAGGCCAAGGCAAATGCCTCACGCATGGTGCTCGAGGCGTATCGTCGGTGGTCCGGACTCGACATGGAGATCCCCGAACTGAGTCAGCTCGTGGGACGGACAATGTCTTCAGGCGAGAGTGATGCGGTCATTCTCCAGCACCCATTCCGGCAGGTATGGCTGTCGGATCCATCGATAGAAACCTTTAACTCCAGTCGTAGATTGACGCCGCTGCGCGGCGAGCATCTGCGTCCACCAACATGGGAAGAACTGCATGTCCTTCGTGATTGAAGAGATCATTTTTGATGCCATCAAGATTCTGCGCTCACCGATCCACAGTGATCATCGCGGATTCTTTGAGGAGATGTACCGCGCGGATGCATTCATCCGCAATGGCATTCCGACGGACTTCATCCAGGACAACCACTCGCGCTCACGTCATGGCGTGATCCGCGGCATGCACGCCCAGCACACGGCGCCCATGGGCAAGCTTGTGCACGTTGTCAGGGGGCAGATCCAGCTTGTCGAGATTGATATCCGCAAGGGATCATCAACCTTCGGCAATCACGTAAGTATTGATGTGTCGGACGTTAACGGTCGCACGGTCTGGGTACCGCCCGGCTTTGCCAATGGCTTTGCCATTCTCAGCGAGGAGGCCGACGTGCATTACAAGTGCACGGCACTCTACAATCCGACAGGCGAGATCGCCATCAATCCGCTCGATCCGCAGCTTGGCATTCGCTGGCTGATCGATGATCCGATCCTGAGTGACAAAGACAAGGCCGCCATGTCCTTTGCAGAATATGCGCAGCAGCCGATATTCTGACGTCGAGCCTTTACTGCAGTAGTTCCAGAGCCTCGTTTTTGCGTTCCTTATCGCCCGGCTCCTTCGGCGAGAGTCCTGCGATACGGCGTGCGATGGCTTTCCCTTCCTCTTCACGGTCCATCGCGATCAGCACACGCGCATACTCCAGTTCGAACATGATGAAGTCCGGACGCAGCTCCCGTGCCTTCTTCAGATGTTCAAATGCCTCGTCGATGTTACCCCAGGCGAGCCCCAACGGGTAGCGCACGAGCTTCGGCTTCTTCGTCAGATTCAGATGCGCACGTCCAAGGATGTAGTGTGCGGAAGCAAGACGCTGCGGTGTTTCATTGTTCAGCTTGATGGCCGACCACGCATCATCGCGCACGGAGTTCACCACGCCCCCTACCGAGAAGATGCCCTTGAACAGGGCCACCTTGCCATTTGCGGCCGCACGGTAGACGTAGCCCGACATTCCCTTACCGTTGATAGCCAGCGCCTTGTTGGCAAACTCCACACCCTTGGTGTACAACGGCAGCTTGTTGTCTTCCACCTTTTCCTGATCACCCAGAATGATGTGGAGTCGCGCCATGCGATACAGCACCTCGTATGAGGAAGGGGCTTCCTTATACGCCTGCTCGATGGACTGGCGAGCCCCCTTCACATCAAGGGCTTCGATCTGCGTATCAAACGCCGAGCAGAGTGATGAGACGTCTGCGTGTAAACACACCACGCACACCATGAGAACAACGAATGCGGAAAGAATCCTCGTCATGCAGTCCCTCAGAAATGTCTGGCTGATACGGCCGAGGAAAATACGGACGTCTGTGTGATCAGCTGAATTCGTTTCGGAGAATCGACTCGAGGACATCTTTCAGGGGCTGGAGGTCTCCAGCCGCGTGATACACCCTCTCCATTTTTATCGCGTGATACTCATGAGTCATGAAGTTTCGGAACGCCCGTACGATCTGCCATGGGTAATCATAGCTCTGAAGTATCTCTGGTTCGACCAAACGCACGGCTTCACCGAGAACTATGAAGCAGCGAATAACTGCATCCTGTGTTTTCACGTCGGATTCGAACTCTGAGAGATTCATACTCGTAACATAGAGTTCGATCCGCTCGATTGCTGCGAGCATATGATTGATGCGGGTCCTGCTAGATACCGGACTCATAAACCAGCACTCGGTCGTTCATTGCGGATGCTTCTGCAAAGCTCTCCAGAGCTCCGACTTCGACAACATCAACTGTCCGTCCCATGGTCGTAGATAGTCTTTCAGCCATCAAGTACTGATCGAAATAGCTAACTCTGTCGTCGTTGGAATACTCGACCATGAGATCGACATCACTGCCAAGCCGGGCTTCTTCTCTCGCAACCGAGCCGAAGATCCAGGCACGGTGGACATAGGGAAACTGCTTTAGTAGGGTCTGTAGTTCAATATGGATTCGCCTGTGGGCACTCCGACTGAGTTTGCGATCTGCCATCTGAATCTCGGCGGCCTTTAACGCTGCAAAGGCATCGTCGGAAGAGCCCACTGTCGCAATGACGATGTCTTTCAACCAGGCAATTCGAAGAATCCGTGCATCACACTTTAATGCCTTGGCAAGCTTACGAACGTCCTGATCACATGGCGATCGCTGGTCACGCTCCCACTTACTGATCAGGCTCAGGTCAACGTGGAGACGCTCGGAAAGCTCACGCAAGGTCAAACCTTTTGCCTGGCGTTGCGCTCTTAGGAGTTCACCAAAAGATGGATTTGAGGTTGACATCGAATTGGACAAAATTAGTCCAAATATGCGAAATCGCATCAATGATACGATACACCCTTGATCCCTCGCTTCGGGGTGGATGACCCTCTTTCGCGGGATGACGGTGCTGACTACCCCCCCTACGTTCGATCGATTCGCTCCGTCGCGGTCGTATCGAGGCAGCGCTGCACCTCGTCGTCGGTGACTTCGGTGAAGTTTTCGTACCACTCACCAACCGCGCCGAAGCAGGCAGGCACATGCAGGACGATGAACTCGTCCACTAGCGAGTGGAGTTCGCGGAGTGCTGCCGATGCAGCAACGGGAACGGCGACGATGATGGAACGGGGCTTCTGGGCCCGTAACGTTCGGACGGCGAACCCGATCGTCAACCCGGTGGCAATGCCATCATCAACGATGATCACGGTCTTACCCCGCACATCAAGCGGTGGCTGGTGATAGGACTGTTCACGCCGTTCGAGTATCTGCTGAAGTCGGCGGACTTCACGCTCGATGTAGTCTTTGGTAACATCGCCGTGTCCTTGGGTTACGAAATGGTCGTCTAGGCCAACCGCTCCAATGGCGTACTCCGGACTGTCGGGATGAGAGAGCTTCTTCACCGACAGAACATGCATCGGCCAGCCCAGATGGGAGGCGATTTCGGCTGCCATGGGCACGCCCCCTCGGGGTATGGCCACAACCATGCCGGGATGACGCCGGTGTACTTCAAGCAGCGGAAGCAATTGCAGGGCTGCGCTGTGTCGGTCTTGGAAGATCATGTTCGATGATACGAGGTCGCGAGATAGATCGCTCCACGGTATTTCGAACCTTCGAGTAACCTTTTATGCCGTAGGGGACTTTTATTGGTAATCGGGACACTCCCCGTGAATTTGGAGGTAGCCCTGTGGGACGACATATTCTGGCGCTATTGCTGTTGGCGGCATCTGCCGTCACATCTTCCTTACTCGCACACACCGGTGGTCACGGGTCGGGGCCGGTTTCGACGTGGCTACTGGCCAGCGGCAAACACATTCACGGGACATTCCACAGTACACGCGGTAGCTGGATCATTCTCGAACAGCGAAGCGGTGCCCTGAAGGCTATTCCGCTCGAGCAGTTCTCGTCGGCCGATCAGCAGCGGCTCGAAGATGAGATCGGCCGTATCACGAAGATGAACGCCCCCGTGGAGGCGCCCAGTCCAGTCGTCGTTCAAACGCCGACGTCAGGGAGGGACCACACCACGGAACTGGCACTCATCGCATGTGCTCTGCTGCTCGGAACGTTCATGGTAACACGCTCAACCTCCCTGCGCATAGCCGGCACGGCCGGCAGCATGCTGTTCCTCTTCCTGTCTGCAAGTCCCGGAACGACTGCACGGATTGTCGAGATCCTCGGACCAACCCCACCGGAGTCCATCGACAGTACGTTCGCGGCCTACAAGCCCCGTGTCAAAACGCGCTGGGATGCTACCTACTTCTACGTCGAAAGTAACGGCATGCCTACTGCCATGCCGGCCATGAAAGGCATTACTGCCTGGCAGCAACAGGTTCCTATTCCGCAGCCATACACAAGCAGCAATGCCTGGGCAATTCCGTTGAATCCGGTCATCGCCGATGTGCCGGTTTCACTCGATACGGCCCTGCACACAGGGGCGGTGGCGATCGCCATCAATGGCGTGCCGGTTTTCAATCCCGAGAACAATCGCGGTGAGTTTTCGCAGGACATCGGAGAACTCGATGCTTTTGGTGGACACTGCGGCAGGGCCGATGACTATCACTACCACATTGCCCCTGTGCACCTTGCCTCCAAATCTTCCGGCAAAACACCTGTGGCCTGGGCACTCGACGGCTACAAGCTCTATGGTTACGAAGAGCCCGATGGCACGCCGGCATCAAATCTCGACCAGCACCTCGGACATCTCTGGAACGGCGAGTATCACTACCATGCTATCAACAAGAAGCCCTACATGATCGCCTCCATGCGGGGAAAGATCACCATTCAAAACGATCAGATTATGCCACAGCCCCGTGCCTCCGGCGTGCGTCCATTTCTGCAGGCGCTGCGCGGAGCCACCATTACCGATCTGCGTCAGTGCGACACTAACCACTATGCGCTGCGCTACGAGGTGGGGGGCAAGACGAACTTTGTGAACTATCGCTGGGACAGCACCGGTAAGCAGTTCATCTTCAACTTCGTCAAGACAGATTCAGTTCGATCCACCGTCACCTACACCAGAAAGTGATGCGCATGAGAACTGCATTGAAACTCAGCATCCTGATGGTCATGGTCTGTGCAGCCCCCTTCATCGTGATGGCGCAGCGCCCGCATACAAAGACCCTAAAGCGCATTCCCGATACCGGACAGAACGGCGACTTCACAACCGTTCCCGGAGAAGACAGCGATGTAAAGATTGGCACGCCTGTGTATTTCGTTCAACAGGATATAGTGATCGACACCGTAACAGGCCTGATGTGGCAACGCACGGACGGCGGCGAGATGGCCTGGGAGAAGGGGGCTTCGTATTGCGAGGCTCTTACACTTGGCGGGTTTTCCGACTGGCGCATGCCCACCTCGCAGGAGCTGTTCACCATTCAGGACCTTGGGCGGAAGAATCCGGCACTGCCGGAGGCATTCACGAACACCGGTGCCGAGTACTGGTACTCGTCGGATGTTCTTGTAGGAGATGCCACACGGGTATTCGCAACCAACGCTGGCGGAGGCATTGGACCACACCCGAAGAATGAGACCATCCCCTCCGGAGGGACGAAGAAGTTTCACGTGCGTGCAGTGCGAGCCATGCAGCCCCCTGTCAATCTTCCTGTCCACTTTACCGACATGGGCGCAGACCTCGTGCGCGACAACGCCACAGAGTTGGTCTGGCAGCAGTACTGCCATCCCGTGGCCCTAACCTGGGAAGACGCACTCCGCGTGGCTGATACGCTCACATTGGGAGGCTTCACCGACTGGCGCATGCCGAACATCAAGGAGCTGCACACGATCCGTGAGCAGCAGGAAAAGGGTCCGTGCGTGGACCTGCTCTACTTCCCCTGTGTGGCCTCGACCTCAACGTTGTGGTCATCCACGACGCTGATCTCACAGAACAACGATCAGGCGTGGACGATGAAGTCGGACCTTGGTGTGATCACCTACGATAAGAAGAGCCTCAAGATGAAGCTCCTCTGCGTGCGAGGGGGCTCACCGGACGTAACATCGGTGGACGATGAGGAGCAGCAACCAGAGCTGGGTCTCTATCCGAATCCGGCCTCCGGACTCGTTGCACTTCCCATCGGAACGGTGCGCGCAACGCTCTATGATGTGACCGGAGCAGCAGTCCTAACGTCGGCCCACGCACAGAACATTGATGTCTCCTGGCTCGCTGCAGGGTCTTACTATTGTGTGCATGTTGATGCATACCAACAAGTGCGGACAACACCTCTTATCAAACGCTGATCTACCGGAGAATACCACATGAAATCACTGCGAGTGTTCTGCACTCTGCTCGCTGCAACCTCGGTCATTGCGCTGGCTCAGCCAACGCATCCGGCCATCACGTCGTGGATTCAGAACACGACCGGCATTACCGGTCGGCACTACATGAAGGGTAACCCAACACCGGTAGTCGACACGTTTCAGGCGAACTGCCAGCTGGTTCAATACTCGTCAGACTATTCCTACGTTCGGTGTAATGGCATTCCGGCCTACGTGATCGGACCATACCAGGACGGTAATCCGGCACAGGCCGTCGGACGCAACTACCTGTTCAAGATCCCGCTCAAGCCACAGGTAAACAACGGTACAAAGACGGCGGTTGGACTAGGGCACATCGCTGTGCTCATCAACGGCGTTCCGGTCTATAACTACGCCGATGCGCGGTCGTACAACAACGGCAACGTGTGGCATCAGAACGCCATCGTGTTTGAGCGTACGGGCTTCGATTGCGCTAAGGGGCACCCAGCCCCCTTGCAGACGGGTCCACCTGGTATGGGAGGCGGAGGAACGCAGGGTCAGTACCACCACCACCAGGATCCATCGGCTTTCAACATCGCCAAGGTCAAGATGTCCGACGTGTGCGATATGTACCTGGCTGACGGACTCTACGTGCCGGACGCTACCAAGCACGGTCCGCTGATCGGCTACTCGTTCGATGGCTTCCCGATCTACGGCGCCTATGGCTGGGTGACGGAAGGGGGCAAGCAGATCGTTAAGCGCATCACGCCAAGCTACCGCCTGCGCAACATCACCGAGCGCACAACACTGGCCGACGGAACAAGGCTAACGCAAGCACAGTATGGTCCAACACTCGCTGCTCAGCCCCTTGGCTCCTATGCGGAGGACTATGAATTCGTTGAAGGGTCGGGCGATCTCGACATTCACAACGGACGCTTCTGCACCACACCGGAGTATCCCGAAGGAACGTACGCCTACTTCGCAACGATCGATGCCGACGGAAACTCGGTGTATCCGTATGTGATCGGTCCAACCTACTATGGCGTAGTAGTCACTGACAACTTCGCCGTACGAGGTCCGGGTGCAGGATCCACTAACGTCCGCATCACTGAATCGGTACAGACGTACCTGGCAACGACATCGAACCCATCTGTTGTGATCACCTCGACGGCTGTTCTCACGGGCAAGGCCGACGTGCCCTATGCGTACACGGTGAAGGCTGAGAACAACATGAAGGAAAAGATCACCTTCACGCTACTCTCTGCTCCTGTTGGCATGACCATTGACAGCACGTCGGGTGTGATCTCCTGGCCTAAACCGGTGCAGGGCACACATGCGATCTCCGTTCAGGCCTCGATCATCTCGGGCGGTAAGACCTATACCGCAAAACAGTCCTACTCACTGGTCATCCAAAGCAATGCACCGCTAACAGTGACCTTCACGATGACACCTGAATTGATCGGGTACGAAGGCAAAGCCTACTCCTCCACGGTGCGTGCCCGTGTATCCGACACCACGCGTCGGGCAGTGCTGCGCCTCGGTCAGGGAGCCCCTTCGGGCCTGACGCTGGCTATGGGAACACTATCATGGCCAAGTCCCGTAAAGGGCAAGTATCCACTCACGATCACCGCAACGGTTCAGGGCGATACAGTCTCCGCTACGTACTCGTTCACGCTTGAGATCCGGGTCGACTCAACAACGTCGGTTGATGCAGAAACCGCCCTGCAATCAGCAACGATCTATCCGAATCCTGCGGCCGACATTCTCATCGTTCAGGTCACCGCGCCGATGACCGAGTCGGCCTCTGTCGAACTCGTTGACCTTAGCGGACGTATCGTCCGCACCGCCATGATCAACCAAGGTAGCACGATGTGTTTCCTCGATGTGCAGTCACTCTACGCCGGTGCGTATGTTGCACGCATCACTCGAAACGGTTCAAGCATCAACCTTCCGGTGATCATCAGCGAGTAACTGCCGACCTTCATGAAGCCCCCTTTCATCGCGCCCTCCATTGTATTGAGCCTCGTACTCCTTGCAATGGAGGGCGTGTTCTGTTTTGCTCAGCAGGGGGCTCTGAGACTGCAGTTTCAGCCGACCTTTAATGGCCAGCGCGTTGCCTTCGACAGCACGACGTATCAGACCACGTCGGGAGCGCGCATTACCTTCAGCATGCTGAAGTTCTACGTCTCGGGTATCACGATCCACGGCATGGACAGCTCGTCGATCAGCACGTCCGACCATGTACTTGTTGACGCGACTGAGCCGCATGAGGTGGCTATTCCAGGAGCCCCTTGGGGCAGAGGACGCGCCGTGTCGTTCACCATCGGCGTTGATAGCCTCGTCAACGAGCAGGGTCCACGCGAGGGTGCCCTCGACCCGCGCAACGGCATGTACTGGACCTGGGCCACGGGCTACATTTTCTTGAAGCTCGAGGGCACGCTCGAAGCACCCGGCGTTGCGCGGCGCATCTATGAGATCCATGTCGGGGGCTACAAAGCCCCGTACCAAAACACGTTCAGCGTAACGCTTCCGGTAGAGGGTCGCTCGTGGCGGGAACCGCTTATCGTCGATGTGGCGCTCGACCGGTTCTTCGATGCCGAGCCAGCCTTCGACATCACCAAGCGTCCGAGCGTCACCGATGCACGGCAAGCATCCGACGTCATCGACCGTCTTCGAGGAATGTTCCGTGTCCGGTAGCGCAAGGGGGCTTGCATTGGCACTCATCGCCATCTCCGTTGCTGTGATTGCGCATGATCACGACAACACCGATACCGCGCGAATTCCCCAGCCTGTGGGCTTTCCCGAGCGCGTGTATCGCGGCGGTCCGTGCGCGAGCGACTCAGCTGTTGCGGCACTTGGCGCGATGCTCTTTGAAGATCCTATCCTGTCGGTCGACAGTTCAACGAGCTGCGAATCCTGTCACCAGCCGTTCGCAGCCTTTGCGCATATCGACCACGCCCTGAGTCACGGCGTAGAGGGTCGCATCGGACGTCGCAACGTCCCGGCCCTGCAGAACCTTGCCTGGCAGACATCCTTCATGTGGGACGGCTCCATTGCCAACCTCGACATGCAGTCGCTCAGCCCCATCACAGGTCATGAAGAGATGTCCGAAAACCTGGATCATCTTCTCGCAAAGCTCAACGCTCACCCAACCTACCCACAGCGCTTCGCCGTTGCCTTCGGCACAGATACCATCACCATCCCACGCGTGCTACGTGCGCTCGGACGCTTTGTGGCCGGACTGGTCTCGGCCGACTCGCGCTACGACCGCGCCATGCAGGGCAAGGACACGCTTGCCGATAATGAGCAACGGGGCTTGCAGCTCTTCCGACGTCACTGCGCCACGTGCCACACCGAGCCGCTGTTCACCAACAACGGCTTTGCCAGCAATGGCCTGCAGCCCAACGCCGCATCACCAGACAGCGGACGCATCCGCATCACACACGATGAACGGGATCTCTTCCGCTTCAAGGTTCCGTCGCTACGGAACATCACTCGCACCCACCCCTACATGCACGACGGACGCTTCAAACGTTTGCGCGATGTTCTGGCCCACTACTCCAACACCGCAGCCCTTCCTGACCACACCGACCCGCGCGTACGCGCCATCGGCCCCCTGACAGATACCGAACGCAAAGACATCATTGCGTTTTTGATGACGCTCGAAGGAGGGTACTAGGTACGGGGTACGGGGTACGGGGTACTATCGTCATCCCTGCGAAAGCAGGGATATGTCTTCGTCATCTCCTCATGTATCCCTCGATACGTTTAGGGCCGACAACTAACCTCACACCCCACATCTGAAACCTGACACCTGTCACCTGACACCTGTCACCTGTCACCTGTCACCTACTCCGCGCACTTCATCCGCATCAGCTTCTTGGAATCAAACCCAAGCTCAGCTGCTTTTGCCGAGAGCGTTTCATACACAGCTTCATCTACCTGTGGGGTGCGCGACATCATCCAGAGGTAGGAGCGTCCGGGTTCTCCCACCAGCACATGCTGATACGCACTGTCGAGCGCAAGGATGTAATAATCGCCCTTGAACGGCCAGAAGAACTGCACCTTCAGCTTGGCATTATTCGAGCCCTCAACTGGGAACGCCTTGCCCTCGATGGTACGCCACGAGCCCCCTTCCTTGCAGAGGTTCAGCACCCTGACGTGGTCCGGCATCACTGTGTACTCGGCTATCGAGCACGAGCAGCCGCGCTCAAAACTGTGATCGAACCGTGCCCACACATACCAGCGTCCGGCATAGCGCTGCAGATCAACAGCATCCACAACAGGCAAGGGGGCTGGCGAGGAACAACCGATGAGGGCGAGGAGGGCGAGGATGGAGAGGCGCATGGGAGAAGTACGGAAGTACGGAATTACAGAAGTACAGAAGTACAGAAGTACAGAAGTACAGAAGTACAGAAGTACAGAAGTACAGAAGTACAGAAGTACAGAATTACGGAAGTACAAATTACCGATGACGCATGACCGATGACGCATGACCCCGGGATTCCGTACCCCGGGCTTCATCCTAAGCCGCGCAGCGGTGAAGGACAGGCCTGTCGCTTGGAAATCCATCGCGAACGAACGCATATCGCTCATTGTGTACCCACGGCTGAAGCCGTCGGCTACTGTGCTGAAGAGCGTCTGATGCGGCTGAAGCCGTGGGCTACTGTTCTGAAGAGCGTGGGATGCATCTGGACCTCACGCCTCAAACCTCACATCCCACACCTTACACCTGCGCGATGTTTGTATTCGTTCAGCATCGGTTGATCATTCACGTAACATAGTTCATTGTCGTTTGATTCAGTAGGCGACAGCTCGCACGGCACGACATTGGTGATAAACCAGCGTCGTTGCGTGGGTTAGAAATGATACGGTAAGGTTAAATTGCCCCAAGCCTTAGGTGATTCTTTCACGGATATCCTGATGTAGCATGAATGTTTTAGCATTTCTGTCCAGCCGTAGCACGACTCTACGCGTTCTTGTAACTACGATTCTGGTATCGATGACCTCCTTTATTGGCACGTTGCGAATCAACGCACAGACTTGCCAGTGCGCCCCACCCGTTCCTATTTGCACCTGGGACGACTGTCTCCCGCCCGTCGGAGTAATGAATGGAGTACGCACAGTGCCGATTGTCATTAACGGTGACAGTTGCATTGCTACAGTGTTCTGGTGCAGTCGCATTCTGAGTGGTACACCTTGCGCATTGAGTGGATATGCGACTTCGTGAGAGTACAAGATTCAAAAAGTGTGCTTTCCTCCTCAATGTGCGATCAGCTGTATCGACGTTGAGATGAATACGGTACTTCTAGAAATCGTACGATCAATCGCGGCTGTTAATCCAGCAAATCATTTCGTACCAACTTCGAATCAATGGTCCGATCCGTCATATAGAACTGCGTGGAGACTGGGATTCCCAGCGTGTTTCTCATGTTCTACCGATCCCACAACCAATTGCGTCTCGTTAGAGGCTTGTGGTTCGTCGACATGCTATGAGTGGAATGAAGTCTATCTATGTCAGCCACCGAATTGTCCCTCCTTTACTCCGTTATGTCCTGATCCATGCCCTGCGAGTTCTCCAACAATGAAGCCGGTATCAAAGTCGAAGACAGTGGGTGAATGCTTAGCACCCCATAACAACTGCATTCTTTGCGGATACTAAAATGGACGTTAACCGCATGCTCATTTCTAGCATAGTTATCTCGGTCGCACTCTTCCTGTTAAGTCACTCGAGTTATTCTCAGCAAGTACTCTCCGTTAAGAGAATTGCTGGGCCTCGCGAAGTTGAGGTCTCTGGAAGTGTCTTACGGTACGGCCGAACAGTTGCGTTCGTCGGGCGAAATAGTCTGTGGGCACTGGATACGTTGTCGAACGATTGGAGCGAGTTATACTCGGCACCCGTAGGTAGCTCAATCGTAGCTTCTGTCGAAGAGCGAAATGGCAGTATAGTCTTCCTTGATATGAAGCAAATACTCTGGCGGTGCACTCCGGACGCATCTATTGAACGCATCACGTCAATAACGCTTCCAGCGGAGAGTTACACGCTATGTGCGGGCGATGGCGATATCGTAGTCTGCGGATTTTATCGGCTACTTGGTAACATCGGAGCAGTTCGTGTGAGTACGCATGGAGTCGAGACTCTCGAAGCTCTCACACCGGAGATGGCAAATCTTGCTGTTCGATCATTGGAGTACTCGGAACGCTGTTCATCATTCATTCTCAGCGTTGAAGGTTATTCATCTGATCAATTGTCGCGGAAGATCCACAAACGCTTCATGCTGAAGGGCACCGAATGGGTCTTGATAGACGAGAATCAAAACACTCCGCGTTCATTTGTTGATAGCAAGGGATATCAAACGTGTATCATAGTGGGCGATTCACTGTACACGACCACCTCCTGCCCTCCTTCGCAATCTGGACCATTTGTCACTGTAACACCTCCGCGCTCAGCACTGGCTCGCATATCCGACAGCACCATTGCTCTGTTCACACCATACACTGACAAAGCCAGTGAGCCAACAATATTCATTGTTGATGCGGCAGGGAGCGTTGTTGTTGACACTGTAACTTGCCCAAAGGGCTCTGTGATTATCAATGTCACGGCAATGAATGGTCTGATCATTGTGAACTGTCGAGATGTTGTTCAGATCTATCGTGGAGGATCACTGTTTCGGAGAGTACGATGGCCCTCGAGTGAGTCGAGCGCCAGTTTTAGAAATGCTATCTGCAGCGGAGAAAACGTTCTTCTTTACAATGGATTTAGCCCTCCTGCCATCTACAGCAGCCGTACATCGACGTGGTCACCCCTCTTTGCAATACGCGATGGCGACACCTCTCGAATCATCGTCATAAATGATGGAGTAGCGAGGGATAGCCTGTTGTACCTGTGGAATGACACTACTCTCTATGTCTCAAAGGAGCACGATTCCGAGAAGAGGTACTACGATGTTCTCTCCTGTTCGCGCAGGATCATGCATGTACGTCCGCTACCTAATGGCGATGCATTGGTCGCTGTGAGCATCCCGGAACGAGACACAATACAACCTTATTGGCATCTGTATTCGCACGCAACAGGTGCGATCACCTCCTCTATCGACAACTGGCCTCGAAACGTTCAGGGACTTGAGCCCGTTGCATCGATCTATGATCCGCATTCCGGGATGATCGTGATCGGGACGCGGACGGAATGGTACGGTTTCCAGTCGGATTCGTCTGTCTATCCCATTCATGGTGTTCTTCGTCGGAATACAGCTACATCTGAATGGAGCATGGCGAACGAAGGACTTGGGCTCTCACTTCGTTGTATTGCGCTTCAGCAGGACCCTCGTGGTTGGTTATACATGTCTTCCGCGTATTCTGATGGTTTCAACATGACACGTCCTAGCCTGTACACGTCAACGGACCTCGGCGCTTCATGGCAGAGCACTGCACAGCCTCCGCCGATGGACCTTGGCAAGAAATACGCACTAAGCGTCACTTCGAGCGGAGCGTATGTTCATGATCAGAGTTGCTATCGGGTTGTTGCTGATGAGGGGGCTTTCGAACCCGTAACGTTTTCGAATGACCAGCTCGGCACTATCTATGCCATGCGATCAGGAATTGATTCGACAACGATGTTCATACTCACATCCACCGGACTATACAAAGCACAGGCGCCCTTGACGTCGACAGGTGTTAATGTCGTCAGCCATGAGTCCGCTACTGTCAATGGCACTCTGCTGACTATTCGGTCGGCGGCGCTCAATGATAACTGCTACGTTCGCATTATGGGTATAGGGGGACAATGTCTCTTCGAGGGCAGGCTCAGACAATCCGATGTTGGTCTTTTATCTGTGACACTTGATTCAGAGTTACCGTCTGGAGTGTATTTCGTCATAGCAGGAGATCGGCAAGTTATCCGAATGATGCATCTCAACCAGTAAACCACTGACACCGAGCGAGCACAGGCGAGCACAGGCGAGCATTGGGCGAGCTTCGTAATTTCGTACTTCCGTACTTCCGTACTTCCGTACTTCCGTACTTCCGTACTTCCGTACTTCCGTACTTCCGTACTTCCGTACTTCCGTACTTCCGTACTTCTGTACTTCCGTACTTCTCCCATGCGCCTGCTCTTCCTCTGCATCCTCTCCATCGTGCTTCGGCTGGCCGTGCTAACGGTTACGCCGATGGGAGAGCCGCATGAGTATGAGCAGGTGGTGATCGCGCAGAATGCGCTGGCGGGAGATGGATTCGGGATGGCGTGGCCGTACCAGCCCCTTGACTCGGCCCGTGCGCAGCTGTGGAAGTCCGATCCGACGCCGCATCCGAGTGCGTTTATGCCGCCGTTTGTGCCGGCCGTTGCTACGGCAGTGTTCAGTGTGGCAGGGGGCGAGCGGTTCGGCATCATGGTGATGCTGGTGCTGCAGTGTCTGGTGGGTGGACTCATCCCATGGCTGATTGCACGCATCGCACGGCGCATGGCCTCGGAGCGTGCCTCAATGATCGCTGCCACATGGTCGCTCATCTTCATTCCCGGACTTGTTTCGTCGGCTACGCCGGCCGGTGCCGTGTGGTATGCCGTGTGTGGACTCTTTGTGATCGATGCTGTGCAGATACTGCTCGCCGAAGGCCGCGGAGCGTGGAAGCTCGGCGTGGCCGTGGGCCTGCTCACTCTCATGCGCTCGGAGTTTCTGGCGCTCGGCGTGGTGGTCTGTGCTCTGCCCGTTCTCAAGCGCAACTGGAAAGGGGCTAGCCTGGCACTGGCAACAATGCTCGTGGTGATCGCACCGTGGCTGGCGCGTAATGCCGCAGAGTTCGGTCAGCCCGTTGGCATCATCACCCATCCGTGGCGCGAGATGTGGCGCGGTGCAAACGTGCATGCTTCGGGCAGTGGGTATGCTTCCGACGGTTGGAACATCTGGGAAGGAGAGCGCTATCCGGAGATCGTTGCGAAGCTTGATGCGGTGCCGCTGACGCAGACGTTTGAGCTGGATGCCGACAAGGTGTTCCGCGAAGAGGTGATGAGCTACATCAATGATGATCCCGCGCGGTGGCTGATGCTCGGTCTCAAGAAGATGCTCATGCTCTGGACCGTTGATCCGTATTACCCGAAGGGGAAGTCACTGGCATACCTGGTTCCGACGCTGATCACGGGGCTCTTACTGCTACTGGGTCTGACGCTGGCACTGCGGCATTTGCTGCGCGAGCGCGCGTGGACGTCTCATGCTGTGCCGATTCTGCTGATCGCCGCCGGCATGACGGGGCTGTTTGCCATCACGTATGTGCTGCCGCGGTATCAGACCTATCTGTTCACGATCTGCATGCCCCTTATCGCCATCGTTGCCGATCGGTACGTTGTCAGGGGTCGACAATAACAAACTCGCTTGGCGAGGTCGGGACAAACGTCCGCTGGTTCTCAAGGGTAACGCCGCCGCGCAGCACTCCTCGTACGTCAACAACACGGATGCGCACGGGCAACATGTCCTGCGCAACCGTCAGCCACCATCCGTCCGGCGTGCGCAGGGTGGAGACGCACGATGAAGAGTGGTGATCACCAGCAGACGACGTCTCATCGGCTTCGTAGGCACCGATCGACGGAGGATTTGCATAGGTGCGTCCGGCAACGTCGCGCACGGCATCCGGTGTTGCGATGCCTGCCCCTTTCACGGGGCTAGACGGCTGCGGACGATAGTCGCCCGTAGCATAGGCGCGCAGCAGCGGATCACTTCCGTAGATGCTCGACGTCTCCGTCAGCTGCGCCTCCTGCGGACGTGATGATGACGGGGCATCGACGTTATACCAGAGGTTGTTGCGAAGTGTGAACGAGGAGGGGGCTGTGTTTGCACCGATGTTTACATGTCGGGAGATCGTGGAGCGAAACACGACGAGATTGTTCTGAAAGACATTGTCGCCGCAGGGCAGGAACCGCGAGGTGTCTACCGTTTCCTGCAGGATGCGAAACACCCAGCGCTGTGGATCGATGATCGTATTATTCGTTACTGTTACCCGCACGGCTCCTACATAGGCCATGGGGGTAACCGAGCGGACGAAAAGATTAGCTACAACCGTCAGATCTGCGGCCTCGAACCGTGCGTCCTGCGGACGGAAGAAGGCCAGTCCGGTGGAGCCACCAAGATTCAATGCGCGTTGACCACCGTCGATGAACGAGTTCCGCTCAATCCGGATGAACTGCGTGCCGCCCTTGGCCTGTATGCAGTTTGAGCCGAGTCGGCGGAAGATGTTGTTACGGAAGATGCCTTTATGACATCCCACCATGTCGGCGCCGCTTCCGCCAGCAGAGCCGTCCTCGAAGATGCAGTCCTCCACTACAAAGTCGTCCAGACCCGAGAGCTTCAGCTGATCGTTATTGCCTGTGGCAGCCATTGCCCCGAAGGTGATGCCGCGGAGGGTGATGTGGTGCGTTGGAGTATCGAACGTGCCGCCATCATCGCAGTTCATGCCGTTGCTGGTTTGCCCCCTGAGCGAGAAGTTCTCGATGACAAGGTGCGAGCACTCTGAAAAGTGCATCGACTCTGAGCCCCCTTCAAAGACCACGCCGGAGCGGTCTGTGCCGCGGATGACGATCGGTGCTTCGGCGGTTCCATTGAGATTCTCGATCCAGAACGTTCCGCGGTAGGTAGCCGGATGGATCAGCACCGTGTCACCCGGCTTGGCCTGCAGGCACGCCGCTCGCGGGTCGGCAAACTCCTTTTGCGGCCCGACGTTCAGGGTTGTGGCATTGAGCAAAGCGGGGTCACAGCTCAACGCAAAGAGCAGGAGAGCTGCGGAGTACCAGATATGCATCGCTAAGGTCCGTCGGTCGTGAATCGGTCAGTTCACCGCCGTTGCCGGTCATGCACCACAGCGGCCTGGTTGCGAAAGTAACGAAACGAAGTACGGTGGATTCTTCGCCGAATCGCAAACTGAAGGCCGGCCACCACTCTGGAACCGCTGCTATGCAACGTGACATACTTTTCTCTGTTTTCCTGTTTGCCATGCTCGTGGCAGCAGTAGGTACATCAGCGCAGGAATTCTCCGTCATCCTTGGACGTCCAACGGATAGGTCCATCACGGCGGCTGTCTATTTCGGCAAGGCGTCGGAATATTACCTTGAATACGGCACGCTCAGCGGCATGTACAATGCGCAGACGCCTGTGGTAACCTGCAAAGCCGGAGAGTCCATATAGGTCGACATAACCGGACTCGAGCCAAACACACGGCACGTGTATCGTTTGCGCTACCGCCAGCTCGGCGGTCCCACATTCCAAACATCGCCGGAGTATTCGTTCCGGACGCAGAGGGCAAGGGGCGAGGCATTCACATTTCTCGTGGAGGCTGACGAGCACCTCTACGACAAGAAGGGTATTCCGGCGATGTATAAGATCACGCTCGATAACATGAAGAAAGATAGCGCCGACTTCATGCTTTCGTTGGGCGACACCTTCGGCGATGATCATACACCGGAAACCACCACCAGTCAGGACATGGATGATCTGCACCGGGATTATCTGCAATACCTCGGTGATATCTGCCACTCGGTGCCGTTCTTCTTCTGTCTCGGCAACCACGAGGGCGAGATGGGGTACTATCTCAAGCAGAACGCGCCGAACAATATTGCCGTCTGGGGCACGATCTGGCGCAAGTACTACTATCCGAATCCCTTCCCGAACGGGTTCTACACCGGCAACATGACGCGGGAGCCGAATGGCATTGACTACCCCGAGAACTACTATGCATTCGAATGGGGCGATGCACTGTTCGTTGTTCTGGATGTGTATCGTGACTGTGACGTGAATGAAAAGCCGCAAAACTGGGACTGGACGCTTGGGGAAACGCAGTATCGCTTCCTCAAGAACGCGCTCGAAAGCAGCAATGCCAAGTACAAGTTCGTCTTCGCCCACCACACACGCGGGCAGGGTCGCGGCGGCGTAGTCACAGCGAAAGGGGCCGAGTGGGGCGGCTACAGCAACAAGGGAACGTACGAGTTCGACAAGTTTCGTCCGGGATGGGGCCTGCCCATCCACCAGCTCATGGTGAATACCGGCGTCAACATCTTCTTCCAGGGCCATGACCACCTTTACGCCAAGGAAGAACTCGACGGTCTCGTATACCAGGAGACTCCGATGCCGAGCGACTCCACGTACGAGATCGGCGTGCTTGCCAATGCCGATGCGTACACCGACGTGACCATGCGCGGAACAGGTCACTTGCGCGTCAAGGTGTCCGATGCCGGCGTTGTTGTCGATTTCGTCCGCGCCTACATGCCAAAGGACACTGTGGGAGGTGCGAACACGAATGGCTCGGTGGGTTACTCCTACACCGTCAAGCAGCGCCCGGTCTCTGTTGATGACGAAACGACGAAAAGTGAAACCGTCATCGCACCAAACCCCGCTCGCGAATCATTGAACATCCTTGCTCCGACCACATCATCGGTTGACGTGACGATCTCCAACGTGCTGGGTCAGATCGTGCTCCGCTCGTCAGCAACATCCATCGACGTCTCGACGCTGCCGCACGGACTCTACGACGTGCTTGCGACCATTGATGGTGCGCCGACGCGTCAGACCATCATGATCGGAGGCCGCCAATGAGATTCATCGTTGCTCTCGTCCTTACGAGTTTTTCTGTTGCCACATCGCAGACGCTCCAGCATCGTGAGCTTCTTGGACGTCCGACCGACAAGTCCATCACCATTCAGATCGTACCCGACCAGAGCGTCGAGGCAAGCGTCTACTACGGCACGGCGGCGGATGCACTTAACGCGCAGACACCGTGGACGAGGGTCAATTCCGCAGAGCCGATCACCATCATGATCAACGAGCTGCAACCCGACACACGCTACTTCTACCAGGTGGTCTATCGCACGCAGCAGGGAGCCCCTTCTGTTACTCGCCCAACGTATTCATTCCATACGCAGCGGCGCAGAGGCTCACCGTTCACGTTCGTTATCCAGGCCGATCCGCACATGGATGAGCAGAGTGACACCTCGGTGTACCTGCGCACACTTCGCAATGAGTTGGAGGACACGCCGGACTTCATGATCGACCTTGGCGACATACTCATGTCGGACAAGATGACGAACGCCCAGAAGAAGGTCACGCACGACACGATCACCTATCGCGCACATCTGATGCGGTCGTATTACGAGGAGGCCTGTCATTCGACGCCATTGTTTATCACCCTCGGAAACCATGAGGGTGAAGCCGGCTGGCTCAACAATGGAACTTCCGAGAATGTACCCGTATGGGGCACTCTCGACCGTAAGAAGTATTTCCTCAACCCCGAGCCAGATGGGTTCTACACGGGCGATACCACAAGCTACCCGTTCGTGGGACGGCGTGGCGCCTACTATGCCTGGGAATGGGGCGATGCGCTGTTCATGGTGATCGATCCATACTGGTTCACCAAGCCCAAGCCCGACTCACTGAATGGCTGGCGCTGGACGCTGGGTAGAGAACAGTACGAGTGGCTCCGGGCAACGCTTGCAAAGTCAACGGCTACCTTCAAGTTCATCTTCTCGCATCAGCTGGTAGGGGGCGACCCTGACGGACGCGGTGGTGTGGAGTTTGCCGATCGCTACGAATGGGGCGGCAAGAATCTCGACGGCACCGAAGGGTTTTCTACGAATCGTCCGGGCTGGGAATTGCCCATCAAGGACCTTCTCAAACGTCACCGTGTGAACGTCTTCTTTCACGGTCATGACCACTTCTTCGGAAAGCAGGAGAAGGACTGCCTGATCTACCAGGAAGTGCCGCAGCCAAGCCACGCCCGATATTCCGGTACGGGACAGGCTACCGCCTACGGCTATCTCGAGGGACTTATTCTACCGAACTCCGGTCACATCCGCGTGAACGTCAGCCCCGAGGCCACAAAGATCGAGTACGTGCGTAGCTATCCTCCGAAGAATGAGGCAGGCAATCGGAAGAACAAGGATGTCTCCGCATCCTACGTCATCGGCGCAAAGAACTGCTATGACTCGCTGGCAACGAGCATTCCAATTCTGTGGAACACCGACTACCTCGATGAGCACGTGTATCCGAATCCATCGATGGACCGAACGTCGATCGCCTTCACGCTGCCGGCTGCCGATGTGATCTCCATCGACATCGTGGATATGCAGGGCAACCTCGTTCGTTCTCTTCTTCGCGAGACACCTGTTGACGAAGGACGATACACAGTGATCTGGGACGGAATGACCGATGGTGCCGTCTCCGCTGCATCCGGGTCGTACCGCTACATCCTGCATGGTCGCAGAACTCGTGGCTCGTTCGGAACGCTGGTGCGCACACGGTAACCATGTGCACGTTGTGTTGAAGCGCTCGGCTTAGAGTCGCACCCTCAGCGTTGTGACAACGTTGCGGCCGGGAGCAGAGATCCCCGAGCCTGCCGGACGGTACTGCAGATCGAAGATGTTCTCGACGGCTGCCTGCAGCATAAAGGTGGTGCTGAGATCATACGATGCTCGCACGCCCGCAACCGTCCATGCCGGCAAGCCCCCTTGCGGGATTGTCATGCCGATAAGGGGCTGATCAGCTGGAGAGATCTCCGACACAAGCCATGCGGCCGACCACCGGACATCCGCTGTGAGATCAAGTCCACGCGCCGGTGACCAATGCACGCGCACAAGACCGAATGCCGGCGTGACATGCTCGAGAGGGACATTGTTCGTTTCGTCACGACCCCATACACCGGTTGCCGTGGCGTGCAATCGCACGGTACGGTACTCGACATCGAGTGCCATGCTGACACCCCAGATGCGGGCCGTGCCCACATTTTGAACGGCGATAACCTGACTGGTCTGGCCGTTGAAGTCAATGCTATCCTGTCCATCCAAGCTAAATGGTCGCTTCTCCAATGCATCACTCAACCACGATCTGTAGGCGGTTGCCTGGAACGTTACTCCTTCGAGTGGAGCGATGTGCAAGCCCCCTTCAGCCGTCAGCACGGTAACCGGACGAACTCCGGGGTTTGGTACGACCACGCGACCCGGCTCGGATTCAAAGACCTTTGCGATGTCATCAACATTGGGTGCTCGAAACCCGGAGGCGAGATTCCCCTGGAACTTCAGAATATCTGTTGCGGCCCATGATCCGCCGATCGAGCCGGTGAGCGCTGACGGATCTGTCTGAATGCTGGAGAACGGCACTCTGAAGACAGACTCCGGCGTGATCTGCGAGCGAAGCTGAATGGCTGTTGCGCGCACGCCGGCGGCAACGGACAGACGAGGATGAAACTCCCAACGCAGCTGAGCATAGGCGGCGACCTGATCAACGGTTGATCCTCCGTCCGGATACCGTGTAACCCCGAGCGTGGTCATATCCGTGTCTATGTTCACATTATTGGCCCGTGAGCGAACATCCTGAAATGTTGCCTCGACGCCGTAGTAGAGATCACGGTCATTCCCCGAATCGTCGAGCTCGATCTTCGCATCAATGTTGGCGCTGATGATCGACACGCGCTCAAACTGATCCCGACGAACCGGGTTGCCGAAGTTTCTGCTATGCCTGGACTCTTCGAACCACTGGTGAGCGATGGTCACCTTCAGTTCATCGGCGATGAAGACGGGACGTCGAACATCAAACGCGAGCGAATTGATCAGCCACGTCTGGGGTCCGTAGTACCACTCTGCCGAACGTGGACGTGTCGATGATCCCACCGTGCGGGTTTCGACCAGTCGATCATAGCGGGGAATGTTGGATGATGTGGTAAACAGCCCGGTATATCTCAGCTCCATCGCATCGTCGAGCTTCCAGCGTAACTTCTGCAGGGCGTTGATCTGATCGTACCCGCTCGAGATCTGACGGTGAGGATCCGGGTTCACCACTACGGTATCCCGACCACCGATCCGCTGCACCGTCCAGGGTCGCAGACCGAACTCCGGCAGCTCAGACGGCATCATACGTCCGGAGCGCAGGTCACCGAAAGAGCTGTAGGTGAGCGCTGTGTACGATCCAAATGAAGGAAGGGACACATCGAATTCGATCGAGCCGGAACGTTCCTGTGTGGCAGAGGCGGAACGAATGAAGCCCCCTCCGAAGTATTTCATGCCTGAATCGATCAGCACAGGGTCCTTGGTCTGCATGGCTATGACGCCTCCGAGTGCATCCGAGCCATACTGAACCGACCCCGGACCAAACAGCACCTCGGTCGATGCCAGTGAATTCGCATCTACCTGAATCAGATTCTGAAGGTTGCCCGACCGGTAGATCGCGTTGTTCATGCGAACCCCATCGATAACCAGAAGAACGCTGTTGGCAGCAAAGCCCCGAAGGCGCGGGCTGCCGCCACCGGCCTGACTGCGCTGCATGTATACCGCACCGGTGCCCTCGAGCATGTCGGCTGCTGTGCCAGGGTTGCCATCACGCACGTCCTCAGATCGGACCACGGTGATCTGTCTCGAAACGGTTGAAGCTCGTTCGGCCCAACGACTCGCGCTGACGACGATGCCCGAAGAGGAAAACGTCCGGACCGAGTCAATTCTCGTGCTGTCGGTGTTGGCAAGCAGCGTGTACGATGTCAGCGCAACGGTCAGCGCCAGCCGCAGGGGAATAGGCAGCCGGATGAGTCGGGAAAGGTCCGATCGCGTTATCAGCATGACTCGAAATTACGGATGATGCTTCCCATCAAGTCAGACGCAATGGCGATATTGCGGGGCATTTCGCATAGGGGAAACAACTGCATTATGGCCAAGAATAAACGCACTTCCAGCGCATCATCGTCATCACTGCTTGACCAGTTCAGCAGTCCGGTTTCGGTTCTGATCCTTCTGTCCATCATCGGACTTGTTCTCTATGGCCAGTCCATGAGCTTTACGATCGGCAAGTTCGATGAAGACGTGATCATCACGTTCAACGAGAAGCTCCTGAAAAATCCGTCGAACGTTTTTGAAGTCCTGCAGCGTGACGCGTTCTTCAACAACCCGGGACGCAACTTCTACCGGCCGACGCAGAACCTCTCGATCTTTCTCGATACGCAGATCGGCAAGGGCAAAAGCTGGGCGTATTACCTGACGAATATCCTGTTACACATCTCAACGTGCTGGCTACTGTTCCTCACGCTGAAAGACTTTCGCTTCCGACCGAGCACGGCGCTGGCCACGACGCTGATCTATGCGACAAGTCCGCTCTTTGTGCATGTGATCGCATGGATTCCGGGAAGGGGCGACCTGCTGATTGCCATGTTCACGCTCTTATGTCTGCGTGCTACGTTCCGATATCTCGATACCGGCAAGGTCTCAACGTTGATCTTCCTGCACGTTTGCTTCTTCCTTTCGATGTTCTCGAAAGAAACCTCGGTACTGATCCCGATCATCATCACGGCCGCATGGTGGATGCTACACCCACGTCGTGCCGAAACGGCCAAAACCCTTGCCCTGACGCTTCTACCGTGCCTCATTCCGATTGTCCTGTGGTTTGTTGCCCGCAGCATGGTCATCCCGAAGTATCCCGATGCAACGGTGTTCGGTTTTATCCCATTCCTGAATAACCTGCGCGCCATTCCCGAGACCATCGGCAAGTTTCTCGTGCCGATCGGGCTCGCCCCCTTACCGGCCTTTACGTGGCTCGTGACCGGTCTCGGTTCGGTTATTGCCATTGCTCTGGTGGTTGCCGCACTTCGTCATGCCACAGATAACGAACGCAAGCTCACGATCTTCGGCATCGGATGGTTTCTTCTGTTCTCTGCTCCGGGTGTTGCCTACACCAACGAGCTGGGGAAGATCGCCTACGACTATCTGGAGCATCGCTCGTACCTGCCAATGGTGGGCATCGGCATCGTCATAGCCGTTATTCTCGGACGTCTCATGGACGGCCGTCATCGATCCACGGTGAGCTTCGCCATCCTGGCAGCCGTGGTGTTCTATGGTGGCTACTCTTACATGCGCGCCAAGAACTACAAGACGGCAGGTGCGTTTTACGACATGGCCATCGCCGGCAATCCGCATTCGGGTATGTCCTACCTGAACCGTGGATACCTGCGCGCCATCTCCAACGACTTTAAAGGGGCTGAAGCTGACTACACATCGGCCATGACGTATTGTCCGGAGTATGCCGAGGCATACGTTAATCGGGGTGTTCTGTATCAGAATCTTCAGCGCGACATGGATGCGGGAAACGACTTCAAGCAGGCCGTGCTGCGAAACCCGGAGCTGTTCGCCGCGCACTACAATATGGCCAACTGGTACAGCCGACGTGAGGATATGCCCAATGCCCTCAAGCACTACCGCCGGTCGATGGAACTGAAGCCGAACTTCGCCGAAGGCTGGGCGATGATCGCTTCGATCATTGCCAAGCAGGGTGACCTACCCACGGCACTGCCAATCTTTGACAAGGCTCTTGCACTCGACCCGGCGCTGATGGTCGGCTACGTCAACCGTGGTAAGGCGTTCTACAATGTTGGTCGGGCCAGCGAAGCATGTGCCGACTGGCGCCAGGCCGCGGCGATCGGCAGTGCCGAAGCCAGTCAGTTGGTACAGACGTTCTGTAAGTAATGCTCAGAGCGTAAGGCGCATTCCGAGGAAGATACTTCTCGGCTCGGCAGGTATAAGGCCGGGTCCGGGATACGCCTCTGCACGCCGCGTAGCGTAGCGTGCATCAAGCAGGTTGTTGCACGTCAGCTCTACAACTACCGGGCTGATCGTATAGGTCATCGTCAGATCGACAACACGATACGCGGCCAGCGCACCGCTGACGGCAGAGGCGGAGAATTCGGCATTCGTGGCATCGGTAAACTGGCGTCCGGTATGGGACAGCAGCAGTGAGCTGCGGAAGCTGCCGTAGCGTACGATCAGGCCAGTGCGCAGGACAACATCCGGCACATACTCGATCACGTTGCCATCGATCGACGGGTCACGTGGGACACTGTAGCGCCCCCTGACAACCGAGCCATTGATCATCAGGTGAACATCAGGAACGGGCTCGTCTGCCTCATAGCCAACGAGACGAGTGAGACTGACCTCCGTCATGGCCTCGATACCCGTGGTATACGCATTACCCACATTGGTGCGGAATCGGTATGGCAGATATAACGGCGCCTGATCACTGCGGAGCACCTCGCCGATCTTATCGCGATAGCTGAGGTAGAAGAGCGACACGTCCAGCGACAGCAGATCATCGATGGTGCCGCGCACGCCAACGTCGGCCGTTGCACCTCGCTCATCGGCGATGTCCGCGTCGACCACGAGATTGGGATTGATGATGCGCAGATCGCTGAACGTGATAGAACGATAGTTCTGCGTAAGGTTCGCATACAGTTCCATCGGGCCGGTCTTGTAGCTTAGGCCAATGCCTGCCAGCAGGATGGTGCGGTCACGCTGCCGTGTTTCGTCGACCAGTGAATCGACCACCAAGTTGCCGGCAAGATCCCGTACGGACAGGCCGTAGCGGCCCTCCGCCCGGGTAGAGATATGCTCAGCCCGCACGCCGGGCACAATGCGGATCTGATCCGAAAGCGTGATAACGGCTTCGGCAAAGGCCGCCACGTTGGTGTTCGGAAAGGTAAAGTCCGAGCCGTCACGCAGGCCCCTTCCCGAAAACTGAAAGTCCGCACCGCTTCCGGACGAGGCCGTTCCCTGCCGCTGCGTGGTGACGCCGCGGAAGAGGCGTACACCACCGAGGATGGACGCGGGTAGTCCAAGGATCGTTCGGTCCTGCTGCACGGTGGTCTCGTTGCCGATGTTGCGGAAGACCCCATCGATCATCGTGCGATCACCACCCAGATCGATCATGTTGATCCGATCGAGATTCCCCAGTGCAGCGCGCGAGCTCGAATTCAGAAAGAACATTGATCGCATCGTTGTGATCGAGTCGATGATCCAGTCGGCCGTTACCGATCCCAGCAACCAGTCGACATTGAACCAGTTGCGCGCTCTCAATGATGCACCAGGATCGAGAGCGAACTGCCGATCGGTCAACCCACCCGCCTGATGTGCCAGGTACTGCATGGCCGTCACATCCGCCGTGATACGGAAGTTGGGCGTGATGGCGTGCCGGACGTAGGCATATCCGAGGCGCTGATCAAACTCGCTGTTGGGTCGCCACCCGTCAGCCCGACGGTACTGTGCCATGACGCTGTAGGATGTTTTGCCCACGGTGCCACCTACGCGGGCAAGACCGCTGGCAAATCCATACGATCCTCCCGTCAGCATGATCTCGGCTGAAAGCGGGTCCTGACGAGGGGGCTCGCGCATGATGAAGTTCACAACCCCACCGAACTGCGTTCCGTACCGCAGCGCGCCTGCGCCCCGCACGATGTCGATCCGCTCGAGTGCCTGCAGCGGTGGCGTATAGTAACTTTCGGGATAACCCAGCGGATCAGCAGAGATATCGTAGCCGTTCTGCCGCGTCGTGAAGTTCGACGTCCGGTTCGGATTCAGTCCGCGCGCTCCGATTCCCAGCTGCAGTCCGGCCGCATCGCTTTCCCAGATCGTAAGACCTGCAATGGCCGAAAAGGTCTGACGCGTGTTGTTTGTCGCGGTGTTGGCGATAACGTTCGCAAGAGAGATACGCTCTGTCTTCTTGGCTGCGAAGATCACGCCGTTCTCCACGTCATCGATGCGTGTGATAAGAAATGGTGATTCGTGCAGGCCGGAGACCTCCACGAGGCGCATAAGGATGGTGTCCTTCGCACCGAGAATCACGGTAGGGGTCGACTCAACATCCGCACCACCGGCAAGGCACACTCCCGCCCATAGCAGTAACAACGTGCCGATGCAGCACGAACGAATAATGGCGGCAGATCTCATCGCGCCAGTACCCATGTGCTCGGTCCGAGGCCGATCTCATCCCGTGATAGGTCCCTTTGCGGGTCGACCATGCGGCGTGCAGGAGCCCCGTTCAGCGTTACCCACACGTCGGCGGTAACACGCGGACGTGGAACGCCACGACGTGTAAACTCGTCGCGCAGAAAGCCGGCATACTGTACGATCATATCGGGCTGCATCGACATCTGCTTTTCCTGATGCGCATTGAGGAATTCGCTGTTATCGACGATTCCTCCGCGCCCCGTCGCCCCATCCCACACCGTGAATGTTGCCGTACCGGCCTTTTCCATCAGCATCACGCGCCACGAGAAGCGATAGCCATCCTCGGTCCAGGGAAGATCACCGGGATAGAGCAGGAACCTCCACGGCAGCAGAATCTGCACCGCAAGATGTGCTGCCAGGATGATCGTGACGGGGCGTGGCATTCGCACAAGCACGCTGGACAAGCCGTGTTGAGGTTGCGATGCCCCCGGTTCGAAGAACACCAGCGTCATGGCGATCATCACCAGCGGGAAGACACCGATCTGAAACATCATTCCGGTGATCACGTGGAATACGATCACGGCAGCATACGCATAGGGACGTGTTCGACGGTTCCACAGCAGAAACGGTACGGAACAGTCAAACAGCATTCCGGCCCACGAGAACACCCACGGCAACCACCAAAGCGTCATGAGCGGACCGATCACAGGCAGGTCGCTCTGCGCCGGCAACCAGATGCGCAGTGGCATGGCATCGATCAGCCATGCGTGGTTGATCTTGGCAATACCGGCAAAGACATAGACGATCGCGATCTGCAGCTTGAACACGTCCAACACCCAGCGCGGCACGGTATCGGCCCGTAACTCGGGCTTGCGCATCACGTCGATACTCAACATCCTGTGCGCAGGAACCAGACAGAACAGAAAGGCGGCAATGCTGACGAAGTAGTAGTGGTTGAGGTAGTAGGTCTTGTCGATCAGCTCCACATACGTGAAGCTGAGGAAGAACACCACGCTGCTGATGCGATACCACGCGCCGAGTGCGACAGCCGCGGCCGCCAACGCCATGACCCCGAACAGAACGTACATCCCCGGATCACCCAGTGAAACAACCCATTCGAACCCCGCATACGGGAAGTGAACAACAGGGTCGATGTACTGCTCCCGAATCCAGCCCAGCCACGCAAAGCGCGCGCAGGAGATCACCATCACCGTGCCGAAGATGATGCGAAGGATCGCCAAAGGGGCGAGCGACATCGGACGGTGATCGATCATCGATTAATCACCGTCGCCGCTGCTGTAGGTGATGGAGATGCCGAGCAGAGACGACATCTCACTCTTGATGAAGCGTGTCAGCTTCTGCATCTCGGTATGCAATGCTACAAGTGCCTGCGGGTTAGTGCGGATGAGCTCACCCATGTTGTTCTGACTCACCGTTGCGTAGGCAGCATCGATCCGCGCCAGTTGTGCTTCGGTATCCTCTACCAGACGTGGACCGTTGACCACTGCCAACAGATAATCACGGAAGGAAGGGATGACCGTACCGTCAGAGAGCCGGCCCGACCAGATCTCTTTGATCGAGCGGAAGTGCAGACCGACAAGTTCATATGCCAGTCCGCTGTAGTACGCCTCGATCTTGGTCGGCTCCGTGGAGGTCTGTCCCGCACGCAGGCCAAGGGGCAATCCAAGCTTGAAATTCTTCAGGAGTTCAAAGCTCTTGTTGAGCTCGTTGAACAGAAGCGACACGGAGCTTCCGGCATCAGTTCCGCTGCGACTGATAAAGGTCGAGCGATACGTCGACCGCCACTGCGTGTTTACGTATTCGAGCTCAGCACGCAAACGGATCGCAACTGCCCTCAGATAGGCGCGTCGACCCGTTCCCTGCGTGCCGCTAAAGAGTGCCGTGATCTGCAGATCCGACTCGCTGCCCCAGAGCAAGTAGTCAAGCGCGGCAAGACCGCGAGTGTCTCGGCGAAAATCCGTCAACAAGGTATCGGCCGAAGCGATGCGCGACGCAACGCCCGCCGTGTCGCAGGGGAACGTTCCGATCTCCTGCATCAGCGTGCCAAAGTCTCCTTCGGCTGGTCCGAAGTTGAATGATGCGATCTGCTGCGTGCGACGCATCAGTGCACCTGCGGCCTCGCGAAGTTCGACCAGCTCAGTGGCGTCGAGTGTCTGGTCGCTGAGAGCCCCTTGACACTTCGTTGCAAGATGAGCAGCCGCAGCGCTGGCCGAGTCGTACGACGGGATGATGATCCTGTCAGCAACCGCCGTGAGCATGCCTGCGCGGTCGAAGCTGCTATCGACCGGAGCGCTGTTATCCGCGCAGGAGGAGGTCATCAGAACGATCACGACTCCGAGAACGAAATGTGCGCGTATCATCAGCGTCGTCCCTGCACGTTCACCCAGTTGCTCTTGAAGGAGATCATCTCCTCATCGCTGAAACTGTAGATGGACTGGAGCGTTTCTCGGGCATTGACAACCCGCGTCAGGTTTACCTGCGGCTGCTGCCATATGTCGTAACACGTCCATGGACCGTTCAACGGTGCCTTCAGGAGGCTCAGCAGCTCATCGATCTGGGCCGTGGTAATGGTGCGATCTGCAGCGTTCACAAAGCGCCAGCCCGTGAGAAATCCAATACACTCGCCGTAGGCATGCATGGCCAGACCGCGCGAGGAGTCGGACGGATTGGTTGCACTCAGTTCGGTCACCACCGTATAGGTGTAGTTGATCACGGTGGCCATGATGGCCCGTTCCCAAAGGCGGAATGCTGCCTCGACGGCCAAACGTGCCTCTGCGGATTTGCTCTCACTAATGGCCGTCTGCGCTCGGATGAACTCGCGACGGATCTGTGAATACATACCCCTGCCATCATTCTGATCACGGCGCGCACAGTAGGCAGCCGCAAAAACATCAGGACGAACTTGAGCGCGGTCCGTATTTGGAAAGTCCGGGTTCGCACCAAACAGCGCCAGCATGCGATGGACATTTTCTTTTGTCACGGCCGATGCAACAAGGCTGCGAGCGTGCGTGTAGAACATCGCGCCGTAGAGCCCCTTGTCGATCATCTGCTCCATCTCGAGTCCATGCTCGCTAAAGAGGTACCCACCGTAGGTGCCGCCATTGGCATTCATGCCCGGACGTGACAGCCAGTTGAGCGTGCCACCACTGGCATCGGCAAGCTCGGCAGAATACGTTGCGAGCTTCTCGGTGAAACTCTGCGGGATGAAACCAGACAAGGGGGCCAGGCGGGATGCGATCTCGCTCTGAGATAGGCGTACGCCAGGTTGGCGGGCGGTCTTCATCAGTGCGACCAGCGAGGCCATGTTCGAGCGGATCTCAAACTCTGCCTGCGTAGCCGACCCGAAGCCGGTCGAGTCGTAGGTGGCCGGCGTTACCGGTCCCGGATCTGTGGTATCGCTCGTACACGCTGTGAACGCTACAACAGCAACGAGCAACAACAGCACCAGTGGTGCTTGAGAAGTGTTTCGGCACATGTTCGAACCTTCATGGTGTGATATACGACCAATTCAGTCCGAAATTAGTTTGTATTTGGACTTTGTCCAAATAAGGATTGCGTTACGCCTGACTTCCTACAAGGCGAAGGTACCGCAGATGCGACGTAAGTGCTTCACGGAGAGTAGGATACTCGAGGTACGGGACGTTAAACTCACGGCAGGTCGATTCAACAATTCCCTTGATAGCCGGATAGTGAACGTGGCTGATCTTTGGGAAAATGTGGTGTTCTACCTGGAAGTTCAGACCGCCCAGGAACCACGAGACCAGCTTGCTCCGGGTTGAGAAGTTGGCAGTGGTGATGAACTGGTGGACGATGAACTCACCGTCGACCTTATTGGTCTCCGGATCTGTTTCCATGAAGTGCGTCTGCTCGTTCACATGCGCAAGCTGAAACACCACGGCGATAAGAACGCCGGTGGCGGCGGCAGACAGAAGGTAGGTTGCAAGGCCAAGTCCCCAGCCAAGAACAAGCATCGGCGCAACAACGAACACACCGATATAGAAGGCCTTCGAGACCCAGAAGATCACATGCTCACGCAGGGTAAGCGTGGTGATCTCCAACCCACCGATCGTGCGCTCAAAGTACTTACGCGTGTCAGCCCAGAACACCCACTGCAGATATGTGACGCAGTACAGGAACAGTCCGTACACATGCTGGTACCGATGGAACCACAGCCGCTTCTGGTGTGCACTTGAGCGGATGAACGGCCAGACGTCGATGTCTTCGTCCTGACCCTCAACGTTCGGGAACGTATGGTGGGCAACGTTGTGCTTGAGCTTCCAGAAATAGGTATTGCCGCCGACGACGTTCAGACTGTAGCCCATCAGGTCGTTGAGCCAGCGACTGCGCGAGTAGCTGCCGTGGGCCCCATCATGCATAATGTTGAAGCCGATAAGGGCGTGGTTCACACCCAGCAGGACAGCCGACAGCACCGATGCCCACAACGGAAGGTCGAATACCACCCAGCCGCAGTAGAACAGGATACCTGCACAGATGAGAACCGTCGTCTTGAGATACAGACGCCAGTCGCCGGTCTGCCTGACGTTGTGCTTCTGGAAGTATTCGTGTACCCGTTGCTTCAGAACGGCAGAGAATGTGCCGTGTGGTCGCGCAAATTTTGCGACACCCATGAAAGTCCCTTGATTTCGTCGAACATGACCGGGGAGGTTTTCCCCGACCGCAAAAATGCCGTGAAAAATACGAAGCTCAGGGATGCCTACGACATGCTACGTCATGTTACTAATTGGATGGCGCGGGGGATAACCGTCACCCGTAGGGGCGTAAAACCACTGAATTCCCCGTCGATTTCCACGGAAATGGGCTTTTCAGCACCAATACGGCACTGGGTAGCGCTTTCGTATGTGATACCCGGATGGCCGACGTGACGGGCCCGACGTAGCCGGGGGATCATGCCGATGAACTGCAGGGGGCTTACCCCGGCCGCAACGGTCAGATTCAGTTTGCCGTCATCCGGCACAGCATCCGGCGCTATGCCGATGCCCGAGCCGAACCACCGGCTGTTGGCCATTGCCACCAGAAGCATCTCCCTGGAGGTCTTCATGCTATCAGCATCAAGATCGACCCGGCCGGCGCGGTATCTGGCGAAACAGAGAAGCGCCGCCAGAGTGTAACCGATGTCCGGCGGGAGTCTGCGCATCGATCGATTGAACAGCTGGGAGACCTCCGCCGTGATACCGGCACTCATCACGTTGATGCAGTAGCGGGTTGTCGCTTCCTGAAGGGGGCTGGTCAGCTCCGCCTTGATCACGTCCCAGGTCGCTATGCGTGGCTCGGCAAGTCGGCGTTCCACATCCGGAATGCTGCGACGGATGCCGATCATGCGGGCAACATCATTTCCGCTGCCACCGGGAATCAGAAGCACGGGTGGACGCTGCGCAGGCGGACGCTGCATGAGCCCGTTGACGACTTCGCTAAGGGTTCCATCGCCCCCTGTCACAACCAGCAATGAGGCATCGGCAGGGAGCCCTGCTGCAAGCTCCTCGGCATGACGTGGGTATTGCGTCAGCATCGGAGAAACGCCGAGAAGCTCTGACGCGCGCGCCAGAACGGAACATCCGCTTCGTCGATGCAGGGCTATGATGTGCGAGCTCACAGCACAGAAACTACGAAAGCAACATGGCTACGTAGCTTTGCTACCGTATCCATGTTTACGGGAGTCGGTGCGTGCGTCTAGGGTTTGCGTGTCAATGGGATCGCCGCGATAGAAAGCGGACGTGGTCCCACACGCCCTATCACCTGCTTGAGGCCCTTGCGGCGACCAGTGGCCTGTCGATGGTGGATGTTCCCATCGAGCTGCCGCGTGCGGCAGAAACGCTCGTCAAGCTCTGGTACGCAAGGCCGCACCGGACCGGACTGCTCAGTGTTGCATCATGGACGCCGGCGATGTACCGGATGCGTCACCGAGCTCTGCAGCGCGCCGTTGCATCCGCTCAGCCATGTGATGCCGTCATCACGATCGGAGAGAACGGACCGATCAGCCGTCCGCAGTTTGTGTATCAGGACCAGAGCGTTGGACAGTTCATCGAGTATTATGAGCAGCATGGCGTGATGGCCGATGTGCGCGACGTACCGTCAATGGACCTGCTGCGACGTCGCACCGAGATCGAACGTGCCACCTACCGCTCGCTGCAGGGCGTGCTGACGATGAGTCACTGGAACGCCCGGCATGTGATCGCCACCGGAGATGTTTCCGCAGATCGCGTCCATGTGGTCGGCGCAGGCATCAACGTTGCAAGCCAGCTGCCAACGCAGGACGACGTGACACGTCGACTCGAAAAGCCCCTTCGGACGGTGGTCTTTATCGGACGTCATTTTCATCGCAAAGGGGGCGACCTGGTCGTTGAGGGTGTGCACCATGCCCGCCACCTCAGCGGTCAGGACATCCGCCTCGTCATCGCAGGACCTGCCTCATGGCCGCTGAAGGAGCCCCCTGCCTCGTGGATCACATTCCTCGGTGATGCATCGCTGGAACATCTGCAACGCGAACTCCGCGATGCCGATGTTGTGGCCCTGCCGTCGAGATTCGAGGCCTATGGTATAGCCGTTCTGGAAGCCCTGGCGGCCGCTGTTCCGGTGATCGGACGCAATGACTTTGCCATGCCGGAGATGATCAAGCCGGGTCAGACCGGCGAACTGGTCGCAAGCGACGAGCCCAACGAGTTTGCCGAAGCGCTCCTGCGAGTTCTCGGCAATGAGCACATTGCGCGCGAAACCCTACTGCGCGCCCCTGACCTGAGACAGCGGCACTCATGGAGCGCTGTGGCACGATCGATCGCTGAGATCATCCGCGGTACGCTATGATCAGGATCGTGCATACCATGGCAATACTCGCGACACTGATCGCCGCGGCCGTGTGTATGCATGCTCAGACAACGAGCATCAGGCTTCGGGATACGATCGATCAATGTCGGGATGTAAAGATTCTCGATCGCGAATTACCGGTCGACTCTCTTCGTGTGACTCCGGCTCTATCAGCACGGGTGGTGAAAGCGTTCCTGCTCTGCATGACGTCGACCTTTCCTGTCGATGATGACACGACAAGTGTGACGATATCGGGCGACGTCGGCAGACTGCTTCCGATCACGATCCTTCGCTCCGACAGCATGCTGACGGTGATCGAATCCAAGGATCTGGACGCGCAGTTTCTCACCAACACATACCAGCTCATAACGCCGTTGGTGGCCGACACGATAATCGTCGATTCATTCCTCACAACGCGCCCATGGAACGGGGCTTCGGGCGGTGTGATCATCCTCGAGGCACGCCACACCATGCAGCTCACTGGTACGATTGATCTGTCGGGTCTGGGATACTCCGGCGGAGCACGTTCGGCCAATGGCGGCTCATGTGGCGTAGTGCAGGCTTGTGATCCGCCCCTTAGCGGTCGAACCGGCGGCAAAGGACTGTCACCGCTTCGTCAGGATCCCGCCTGTGCATCGGGTCACCGCCCTTGGGCATCCGGCGGCGGTGGTGGCGATGCCCACAACGCCGGTGGCGGCGGCGGTGGCAATGCTGGACGTGGTGGGCGAGGGGGCGACCAGTATAGGTGTAGCGACCCGATCGGAATGTATGGTGTTGGTGGACTTCGGATGTTTGACCCAGAGCAGCAGCGATTGATCGCGGGTTCCGGAGGTGGGGGCGGACATCAGAACAACTCCGTCGCCACCGATGGAGCTGCCGGCGGTGGCATCATCATCTTGCGTGCGCCAAGAATCATCGGCGATTCTGTGCGAATCAGCGCTCGCGGACGTGACGTAAACACGGCTGCAGGAAATGACGGTGCAGGAGGTGGCGGAGGTGGTGGAAGCGTTTGCATCGAAGCCTGCAGCACATCGTGCCGAATACTCGTCGACGTAAGCGGCGGCCGTGGCGGTACAGCCGTGGCAGGTCACGGACCGGGAGGGGGCGGTGGGGGCGGTCGCTTCCTGGCGCTTCCCGCACTGCTGCAGGACAGTCGAAACCTACGCATACGCGTCGACGGAGGAGCGGCTGGAACGATCACCAATCAGCCCAACGATCGCAACGGTGCGGGCCAAGGAGACCCAGGTCTGATCACACCGATATGTGATGACGTTGTTGCCCACAACATCAGGGTTCCGGGGTCTGCCAGCGTGGGCGATACGCTGAGCATTGCCATAACAGCACGCGACACGTCTTCGCTTTGTGAGTGTCTGATATCGCACACCGTGCGATTGGCCGGAGCAGGTGTTGGTCCCTTGAGCAGTGGCATGCAGCTCGTGGGTCTGTCTTCACTGATGACCAGCACCGGTAATGGAACCATAACGTTTGACGTGCAGGCACCCAGCCGATCGTCACTTACCATTCCGTTTCTCTGCGTGCTCTCAATGGATACAACCATTCAGGCAATCACCGAATCGACCATCAGATCCACGCTCGGCGCAACTCTATGCGAGCTCGATGAAGACACAACCCTCATTGCCGTGGATGTCTGTGGTCGCTCTCGACGCCAGGTTGTCGTCAGTGCACCGTTTCGAATGAAGAGCCATACCAGCCCGACACGTCAGGTTGCAATTGAGCTCGAAAGTGCCACATCAGCGCAGGGAATCATCCGCGTGTACGATGTGCTGGGAAACGTTCTTGCCGAGCACGTTATCGCATGGACGTCGTGGCCGAATGCGTCGAACAGCTGTTCAATGATCTTCGACGGGGCTGCATGGCCCCCTGGCACATACCTCATCGCAGCGCATACCATCCAAGGCACACGTACCATCAGTATCCGGCTTTAGCGGCCTGTTCAGCGGCTGATGACCAGCGGCACTGTGCCGCACACTGCCGGACCATGCGCAACAAGGACGTAGGCTCCCGGAGCAAGTGACGATGCATCAAAGGTCAGATCGCCTCCGCCTCCTACCGACAACTGCATCTGCTCACGTCCTGTCAGGTCGATGACCGAGATGCATTCGGTTCCGCTCAGGCCGGAAACCGAGCATGTTGACGATGCGGGATTCGGCATGATGCGAAGCGCTCTATCTGCGCGCTCATCCGCGACGGACAATTCCTGCGTGAGAATGCTCACAAGTCGTGCAGCGATGGCAACCGGTTCAGACGGACCCTGATTGACGAGCACCGCCAGACCGACGTCGATCGATGGAACGTAAAGAACGATACTTTCATAACCCCGGATCGATCCTGTGTGACCCAGCACGACATTGCCGGAAAGTATCTGGCGGCTCACTCCCAGTCCGTACGTCACGGTATCCATGTACGTATGCATCTCGGCTAGCGAGGCCTCCGATATAACCTCTCCTCGGTGCAGCGCACGCATGAACGTGGCGATCTCGCGTGCCGTCGAAAACACCGCGCCGGCCGTCCATGCACCACTGAATGCCGCATTGATCGGTACGTTCTGTCCGCTCTGCGGTCCCATCCAGCGAACAGCCACCTCGATCGGCAACGAATCTTCAACGCCCATATACGTGCTGTCGAGCTGCAGACCGCTGAGGATGTACTCCCTGTAAACGTTCCCGATGCTTTTGCCAGTGACCTTAGTAATGATCATACCTGCCAGCAGGTAATTCGTGTTGCAGTAGTTGAAGACTGTTCCGGGCTTGGCAAGGGGCTCCTTGATGAACTCAAGCAGGTCCTCCGGCTTGAAGATGCGGTTCGTGTTGGCAAGAACCGCCGACCGGTACTCGGTGGCGGACGAGTAATCTGCCAGGCCACTTCGATGGCCGAGCAACTGACGCACGGTTATTGACGCATCGATGTTGGGATTTGACGGTATCCATTTTCCGATCGCATCATCAAGACTGATGAGCCCCTTTTCCTGCATCTGCATCAGCGTTGTCGACGTTAGCGTCTTGGTAACACTGCCGATGCCGAAGACCATATCGGCCGTGATCGGACGTCCGGCAAACGACTCACCGGCCACGGCGGTAAAGGCCTCGTTCGCAGTGATGACCGCCGCCGAAACGCCCTTGATGCCCATCTGCTTCTGCATGGTTTCAACGGCTGCCATGACTTGTGCCCGCTGTGCCGGAGTAAGTTCGATGGCACGAGCAGTGCACGTCATCGCAATGGCAACCACGAAGCCAAGAGCAGAGTTGATCAGCCCCTTTATCGCATTCCGGTTCGTCTGATGATGCTTCATTGCACGGCCTTTTGAATTTCTCTGATTAGATCCATCAGCGACATCACTTCAATCGATTCACGCAGTGTCTGCCGTTCAGTGCCCGCATAGACCACGATGGACCGGGAGGGTTTAATATCCGAGATGGCTTCATGAAATCCACGCCGGGGCGACGGCTTGGTGCTTCGCTTCACCTCAATCGCCCAGAGCTTTCCACCCGGAAGGGCAAGCACGATATCGACCCCTGCTCCGCCGTACGTCCGGGGGTAGTGAACGGAAACGCCTGATGGTACGCAGGCAATGATCTGCTGCATGACAAAGCCTTCCCAACTTGCACCTACGATCGGGTTGCCAAGCAACGACTCCAGATCGCGGATGCCGAGTAGAGCGTGTAGGAGCCCACTGTCTCGGATGTAGACTTTGGGACGTTTTACCACGCGCTTACCGACGTTCGTATGCCATGGTTGCACCGTCCGGTCTATCCATGAGGATGTACACATCGACCCGATTCGAAACCACATCCACTTCGATATCGTCTACGTGATAGGGTTTCCTCGAATCCAGAAACTGCTCGAACAACTGCTTTTGTTTCATCCGATCAATTTAATCACACCCACCTGTTCGGGTTAAGAGCATTTATCTATTCCTTACCTATTCCTCCACCACCATGATCTTTCGTGTTGTCACCCTGCAACTCTGGTCTACGAGGCGCGCAACATACACTCCCGGTGATGGTGCTGTTAGGGGGCTGATAATCTCGCCTAATAGCGTTGTGAGGGTTGTACAGGTATAGCCTTCGTTAGTCCATGCCGCGAGGTGACTGTTCCAACGACGTGCTTCCGCTGGTTGGTTGTTTGAATGAATGATTTTTTGATCTTCAACAGTCGAAGTGACGAGTCGATTCTTGAACACACCGGTTGTAGTGCAGTAGTAAATGTCTTCTGCGGCGTCATCGGTAAAGAATGATATCACGTCAGTTGGTTCGGTAAACACTGGGTCGTGGAAGTCCCACGACAAGCCATTGTCGAAACTCTCCAGAGGTTGATCAATCCCGTTGATGATCAATCGTCCATCGGCAAGGCGTACGCCTGAGCTGCCGATAAATCGAAAGCCCTTATTAACTGGTCGCGAGTACACCTTTGTCCATGTTATACCGTTATCTGACGATCGAACAACCTGACAGTCCTCCATGGTCGTGAACAACGTCTCGTTACGTCGCTCTTCTTCGTAAATCAGATTGTTTCGTTTCAGTGTGTCTTGCACCACCTTTGTGTACGATGCCACCAGTACGTTTGAGTCCACACGGATAAAGCCAAGAAAGTAGGGATCTTGGTCAGGATGTTGCGATGCTTCCCACGATTGGCCATTGTCCGTGCTCCGCACGATGCCACCGCAGCGGTATGGATGTGACACGAGATATTCGTTGTCGTAGAGATGCAGACCACTCACAAATGCCAGCACTGTAGTGTCGTTGAGAGTTGACATAGATCCTATAAAGCCTGACTCAAGAGTATCTGTCGATACAAGGAGCGGCCGTACATCTGTCGTGTCGGTGATGCTTCCGTTAGTCCAGTGGTAGACGGCTGTGCCATTCCCGATGAGGATGTTACTCGAGTCTAGCCGAAGGGCTGATGTTGATGCTTGCTCAGTGATAACACTCAAAAACCTACCATCCCGATCAAACTGCATTAACTGCAATCCAGGAGCAAGAATGTCGGTTGCGCTGACGGAGGCCATGCGCATGCCGACCGTTGTAAGTTTCGATGGGGCCGGTTGGAAAGCTCGACTAACTTGGACTTGATCTCCATTTGTCGTTGCAGTCACCAAACGGCCTGCACCAGTGCTCTCCGGCTGAACCATATGGCCATGGTAGGACACCACAAACGGTTTTGTACCTGATTGCGCAACGAAGCCATATAACATCGGGTAGGTTCTAATATCCTCAATGTCGCGCAACGTAGAGCTGAGCAGGTAACCGTGGCCAGACTTCATTTTAAGAACGGTTGGACCATTCCAGTTGAAGGTAAAAGGTGTAACATTGGGATGTACACTTGGGTATGATCGAATACTATTGTAACCATCGAAGTAAGACTTTATTCGGAATTCCTGCACTATCGAATCGCTGAGGTGAAGGAACACTTCGCCCGCCTCGCCGCTTGATGTTTTCGCCGAAAAATAGACTTGTTCTGGGCCATAGATGGGAGAACTAGATGTTCTAAATCGGACAGTATCTATGGTGTGCCATTGCCCCTTTCGATACTCGTGAACGGCGCCAATAGCGTCCACTAAAAACACTCTTCTCGTAGCAGTATTGAGTAGATGACACTTCTTCTTTAGAATGTTCACTGTCGTTCCGTCCGCAGTTTGGAACGACGACCCAAGAAACGACGCTACTGTGTCACCTAACGCACCAATGCCGATAACCATCTTACCCCGAATCTCGTCGATCCAAATGACTGTGTCGATACCAAGGATGGCCTTGTGAAAAGCATCATCTGTTTCATATTCGTTGTTACGCGTTGCAAGAATTGGCGTCTGCACTGGTTTATTGTTATTCAAATCATTGGTGTAGGGATGCAAGATGGAGTAACAGTTGGCACCATCTTTTCGTGTTAACGCACCACCAATCCCGTCGTTAGCTAGCAACGTTATATTTCCTGGTACTGGCAAGTCCACCCAAGAGTCGCAGCCATCAAATGACATGAGTGATCTTCTAACTGGCGGATTGGCCCAGGGACGTGAGATTGGAAAGTAAAGAGCAACTGGAGTCTGATACTTGATAGTAGTAAAGATGTTCTGTGTGTCAATCCGCTCTGGCAACGTATCTCGTAAAACATTGAGCGCCTCATCGAACTTCCATAAACGCATTCCTGCGCTACCAGTTTGTAGGCATGCCATTCCACCGGACTTTCGCTGGAGGAAAGTGCTGTATTCATACGAGGGCATGTTATCAACCTCATCTACCTTTCGCGCTCGCCAAGTAACAGTATCGACGACATACACTCCGCGACCAACCACCTCAAACATGATCGTGCCGCTTCCGTTAAACATTGTCGGCGTTGTATTCACCCAGAATGGGTCGCCCCTTTCACGGTAAATGGCAACGGGGCCGGCATTCTGAGCAAAAGCTGAGCCGATACTAACAAGTAGTAAGGACGCGATGCCAACTACTCGCGTCAATAGACTTACGTGCTGCTGAGTCATTACTATACCTCTCCACTCTGCCTTGATTGAATAACCAACCATAAGACGCATCGTTTAGTTACATACGCAGGTACCAATTCTACCTGATGCAGCAATTTCTACGATTTGGACATCCAACCAGCAAGCAGGGGGCTTGTCCGCAGTCTTCGCTCGGATCCGAACATTCTTTTTCATACCCGTCATCATATCTATCAGTTGAAGGTCCACTGGCCGTCTGAACCCATCGCATTTCATATCTGCAACACAAGGTGTTGCAAGCGTTAATGCATCCATCGGCTTGATTTATAGTGGCACATTTTGGAGTAAACACCGTCCAACACCACACACTCCCAATTGTTGAGGGTATTACTCCGCCATTCCAAGAACTGTCTCCCAAAACTGGTTTCATCGTACAAAGAATAGCAGAAAATGTCTTCAATGGGTCAATCGGTACAGGCCGCGCACCATTGAAGCATACTCGACGGATAACCGTGTATTGATTCTGCTGATTTGTGGGAGTACATGTCGGGTCTAGCAATGGAATGTTATAGCGCACAGCACTACAACCATAGACAGTAACATTGTAGGTGTTGCTATCGATGCAGATGTTTAGCGTCTTGAGCTCAATTGGGGTATCGCAATTGCAACCCTGAGCTCGTAATTGTAATTGTCCAATGCACACAGCGACAACAACAATAGCAAGAGATTGGAAGTACGTGATTAAAGGTGTTGTCGACTTTGCGAGATATTGACGGTAAGGCTTGAGGTCTGTACTCATGATGTTTACTTTTCCTACGGCTGTTACTGAAATAGATGGTCAATGATTATTACTTGGGGTGACTGTGTGCTTCCTGAAACAGCCTGCTGTGATGCAGGAGTATCGCTCGCGACTTGTTGAATTGCTGTCGAGTTCATCTCAACATGCTGATTGACTGCGCTGTGGTGATCTGCTGTCCAGGTAAAAGCAGCCCCATCTATAACAGACAGGTGAGCCATCATGGTCCGGGTGGTTTTACCAACCTGGCGTGGTCCAACGAGGACAACGGCCGGCGTCGACGCCAGTCTTTGTTCGAGGGATTGGCGGAGAATTCGCTCCTTCATCCTTGCTATTTGGGAACCAGCTTCCCAAAATACAAGGATGAATAGTATTCAGACTACTTGATGTACTGCTGAACCACGTAGATACACGTATCGTCGATATACGTCACGCCGGCGGCGGCGCACTTCTCAGCCCCCTTCAAGCTCGTGATGCCGAGCTGCAGCCAGATGCAGCGAACGTCACCCTGGCGGGCCCGGCGAGCAAGAGCCTGATCGATGATGGCGTCCGTGTCGGACGACGGACGAAAGACGTTCAGGATGTCGATGTCCATGTCAACGTCGTCGATACTGTTCACGACGGGAATCGTACCGACAGCCGGCACGGCGGAGGGATTGACACCCACAACCGCGTAGCCCCATTGCGGAAGCAACTGCGGAATATCGTGGGCGGACTTCCCGGGATTCTTGGAGAGTCCGACAACGGCAATGTTCTTCGCAGCGCGAAGCGTGATTATCGCAAGGTCGAGCATATCTGGCATAGAGGGTTTGTGATGTCGTAGCTTTCAAGATTACGACCATCCATGCAAAGGCCAAGAATGAACATCGTCGAGCGCTTACAATTGCAGGAGCATCCCGAAGGGGGCTTCTATCGCGAGTACTATCGCTCGTCGATCACCGTACCCACCGAACGCGGCGACCGATGCGCAGCAACATCGATCTGGTTCTGTCTTCCGGTGGGCGTCATCTCCCACTTTCACAGACTGTCCAACGACGAGATCTGGTACTGGCACGAAGGGGGCCCTGTAACAGTGCACATCATCCACCCCGACGGACGCTACGAAGCTGTGGAGCTGGGTCCGCCGCCGCACACCTATGCGGCCGTTTTGCCTGCCGGCACATGGTTCGGCGCCGAAACAACCGGCACCGATGTCCTGGTCTCAGCCATGGTCGCCCCCGGCTTCGCCTTCGAAGATTTCGAACTCGGTACACGCCACCAACTGCTTCAATTGTTTCCGCAGCATGAGGAGATCGTGAAGAGAATGACGAGGGACCGATGACGGATGACCGATGACGGATGACCGATGACGGATGACGGATGACCGATGACGGATGACCGATGACGGATGACCGATGACCGATGACCGATGACGGATGACCGATGACGGATGACCGATGACCGATGACCGATGACAGATGACGGATGACCGATGACGGATGACCGATGACCGATGACGGATGACCGATGACGGATGACCGATGACAGATGACAGATGACGGATGACAGATGACGGATGACCGATGACCGATGACCGATGACAGATGACGAAATGATCGATCGTCAAGGGCCAAAGGCCCGCCCCATATCAGCCTAGGCCGAAGGCCTAGGTACACGGAGCGCCGAGCGACAACGTAATGTATTGATCGTTATCATCACGCATGCATCGTTGCGCGCCCACGTTTGCCCACGCATTCCCACGAATTCGTGGCGTGAGAGCGGTGCCTGGCGTTATCCTGAGGAGCCGAAGGCGACGAAGGACCGCTCCTTCGCTTCGTGCAATCATAGAATGACGGATTACAAGGTGCTGCTATCACTCGTCTTTTGTCATCCTCCCTTGCCATCATTTCACCGACGTCTGCAGAAGCTTCACCAGGCCTGGTAGCGTGACTGCTGATATCGTGGTGTCCAGTGGGAACTCGTGAGTGCCGGGATGGACGACATACAGATGGTCGAGGCCGAGATCCTGCTGCGCGACGCGCATAGACTTGGTGGTGGTTGGACGGTCTGTGTATTTGAATTCGAATCCAAGGCGACGGCCACCATGCAACAGCATTAAGTCGAGCTCAGCGCCGCCATGCGTGCCCCAGAAATGGGCGCTACGGTCGCCACACACGTCAAGAATCTGCTCGATGCAGAACCCTTCCCATGATGCCCCCAGTTTTGGATGCGATTGCAATCCTGTGTGGTCGTGTATCCCCAGCAGTGCGTGAAGAAGCCCAGAGTCCCTGACATAAACCTTGGGCGAGCGAATTTGACGCTTCTTCAGGTTTTCAAACCATGGCGGTAGTTGTCGCACCATGAAGGTGCCACTTAGGATGTCAAGGTAGTGCCGGGCCGTGGACTCCGTAGCGCCAAGAGAGCGCGCAAGTTCTGCGGCATTGAAGATCTGGCCATGGTAATGGGCAATCATCATCCAAAAGCGACTAAGCGTTGCTGCCGGTACCCGAATACCAAGTTGGGGGATGTCACGTTCGAGAAAGGTGCGGCGGAAATCATCCAACCATTGCCGGGCAGACTCGCTGTCGTTTGCTAGAAGAGCCCGTGGGAAGCCCCCACGCCACCACAACAGCGATCGTGCGTCCGCTCCCATTTCTGCCAGGGATAACCCGGCCACGTCGATGAATGATACGCGCCCGGCCAGGCTCTCGCTGGCCTGCTTCATCAGCGTTGGAGATGCGCTTCCCAGGATGAGAAATCGTGCCGGACTCTCCGGTCTGTCCGCAAGGACACGAAGCAGTGGGAACAGATCGGGACGGCTCTGAACCTCGTCAATGATCACTAAGCCCTCAAGCGGGCGCAGCACAAGCTCCGGATTGCCAAGTCGCGCTTGGTCAGTTGGGGCCTCGAGATCGAAAAAATGCACCGGATAGGTGGACCGTTCCGCAAACGTTCGGGCAAGCGTGGTCTTACCCACCTGACGCGGCCCAACAAGGGAAACGATGGGATTACCCGCAAGTCGGGCTCCGATTTTCTCGAGATATGTTTGACGCCAAACGTTCATTATCCTTGAAAATACGGAGGCTATGTGCGGTTTTTCAAGAATCTTTCCGCCAATGACAACATATACGCGGCACCCGAGGGTGGATTCCTGCACACGTTTTCCTACGCATGGATTCCTGCTTGCGCAGGAATGACGTTCGCCTCACACCCCAAACCCCACACCCCACACCCCACACCTCACACCTCACACCCAAAACCTGTCCTACCGGCAACACTCCGGCAATACCCAGGATGATGAGCGCAGGTCGATACGGCGCACGTGAACGTCGACGCGGCGGACGGCATCAAGGTCGTAGTAGTCATCATCATCGCCAACGTAGCCGCGCACGCGTGGGTTGACGGTCATGTCCACCTTACGCCCTTCGGCCAGAACGATGATGCGTGCAGAGCGGACGCGCTCGAGATATTCCTCGGGTGAAGAGGCATCTGTTGGCAGGACCACAAGCCCCTTATCTCGCAGAACTCCAAAGAGCGAATCCTTGGCAAGCTTCTCATAGACGGCTGTGTACCCGAAGTAGGCGCGGAGCTTGGAGAGGGTGTCGTTATCGACGCCGACGAGTGATGCGCTTGGACGGATACCGACGGTGAGCGGTGTTCCGAAGGACTGCCCGACGCTGTCGTATGACGCGGCGATGTAGCGAATGCTGGTGTCGGAGATGAAGCGTCCGGCCATGATCGGGCGCACGTCCGAGTAGGCCATCATGGACACGATGACCTTTGCATTGGGATCCTCGGCATGGTCGCGCCAGAAGCGCTTGAGCATCTGCGAGGTGCGCTCTACCAGGTTGTCAATGTTATCGTCGATGATCTGTGCCTTCTTCCGGTATTCGTTGCGACGTCGGATGAGTCGCTCCGATACGTCGCCCGATGCGCGGCTTCCCCAGTATTTGTTCCGCCAGTTCAATTCAATCCACGATGCGTCCTCCAGATCACCCTTCCGCAATCGGTCGAGATGACGTTCATAGCCGGTGGAGTTGTTCACCTCCCAGAATCCCGTCTGGAAGTACGGAACGTTGCGCACGCTATCTGATGTGGCAAAGATCTGCTGGCAGGGGGCTCCCGCTTCCAGCACCGGATACACAATGATCGTATCCTGAATGATCGTATCTCTCTGCGGCTTACGCACGGTAAGGGGCCGATTCAACGTCAGCATCGATGGCACCAGAAGATCCGCCGATGAAATGAACGTGGTATCGTAGTGGAATGTGGTGTCATTGTAGAACTCCGTGCGTTGACGCGTGACGCTGCGCGTTGGTGGTAGCGAGTCTACCAGCACAACAGTATCACGTCCGATGCGCAGGCGCCCCTCACCGGTTGCCTCTACGAACTCGCGACGTTTGGTCGACGGGATATACTCCTGACCAAGCTTGAGCGTATCGTAGATGCGGAGAACACGCCGCACCGGAATCGCGGCATCCTGGAGGGTGGTATCGTAGTTTACTATACGCTGACGTGGGCTGACCTTGCGGATACGGTCTGAGATCATACGCCGGGCATACGAAGTAATGATCGGCTCGCGCTCGGTGCACGGACGTTTATTGTAGGACGATCCGCCTGTTGACGTAAACGTTACAACGTCACCATCGATGATCGAGTCTGTTGGCGGAATCACGAAGTCGACATCCCGATCAGAGGCCTGCAGCGAGACCTTTGCCTGCTTACCCGAGATCATGGTGTTCATGAAGGACTCGCGCACCGTTGGCAATCCCGTAGATCCGTCGATGATCGTAAGGATGTAGCGAATGCTTCCGCGTGTGATGACCGGTGGCTTCGGCATCGTATCCGGCACTTCGCACATCATCTGCGTGGTAAGCCGATAGAGATCAAGTCCGCCCGCCCCCTCCCGTGCGGCTGCCGATGAATCCCGCGCCGCAAAGCGGTCCGATGAGAACACCAGTAACTGTGAGCTCGTGGAGGAATGCGGAAAGGGTACAAAGGGAAACATCTCGCGAGCCTCGGTGTTAACAGCATCGCGACCCGACGGAAGGGGGCGGACAGACGTGATGGAGATCGATCGCCTTTGCGGGTCGACCGTGATCGTGGCATCATAGATATCGTAGTTGCCGCCGCGATTAGAAGCAAAAAGCAGGTGAGGCGTACCATCGATGCAGTAGAGGAACGGCGAGTACTCATTCGATGGAGTGTTCACCGAATCGGTCGACTGGATGCTGCGGAAGTTCTGCGGGGCGGACCATCGCTCGGCACCGACGGTGCGAAAGGCATACCACAGATCGGCATTACCTCGAACGACACGCCCGTCCTTGAGCTGATATTCCACCCCATCATAGGGCGCGGAGAAACCATCGTTGCTCATCCGGTCGGAGCTGAAGACGATGACCTCGACGTTCTTCAGGGCGGAGATGGATGGCTGTGCGTCCCATGCCGTGCTGTTCAGCTCTTCGACGTTGCGTGTTTCGCCCCCTGTACGTCGCTCAAAGATGTCGCTCCCGCCAACCACGGCTCCCGAGGTTTTCAGAATGCGCGCAAGGTCCTTCTGAACGGCCGCAGAGATAGCGAACACTGTAGTATAGTTGTTCGATGCTACAGTGCCTGTATTGCGCGCAAGGGCCGATGGCATCTCGTGATAGGGGGCTCCCATCATCCGCACTGAATCGTCCGACGTCACCCGTGGCAATGGCACGCGGTAGACATTCTCGCGACCGGAGACGTTCGAGGTGAACATCAGAAAGGAGTCCTGCTGGGTACTCTCATAGCCGGCGGCAAACTCATCACCTCGTGTGTTCACGGAGCGACCAAAGGCACCCGCTGGACGCAATGATCGACGATTGGGGGAGAGATCAGATGCGGAATCGCATCCAACGAACAGGGCCGTAGCGACGATCACATACGCTAGTTCACGGAGTACAGTTTTCACAGCCATAGCTTTCGGCAAACTTTATCGTCATACGCTGAATAAAAGGCGGCATCGTTCCGCGCTGGATGTTGGTAACGACAACGAAAAACGACATGCCATTGACTGCTCGGTAATAGAACCAGTCACCCGTTCTCATTGCCAGCGTGTAATACCCGATATCGGCCGTCAGTGGCTGTTTGATCGGAGGCAGGAGGTTGCCTCTGCTGTCCGTCGGCCACGTAGTCGGATAGGTGATCGTTGTTGGCTGTCCTTTGTCTGTCACCTCAATGGTGTAGTCAGTCTGCGTGCTCATTGTATCGGTGCCATACTTTACAGCTCGTGCATCGAGTGTTGCGCAGATGCTCTTTCCCGGATCTGGTGTGGCTGTGCGGTAGAAGTCCTCGATCTCCGTGACCACAACGCGGGCATCATCGGTGCGGAGGGAGGGATTGGGAGGCAGACGAAACAGTGACCCACGAACACGGATCATGGCCACGGTGTCGACAGCAGATATGATGATCGTATCGACGATGATATCTCCTGCCAGAAGGCTGTTCGACGGCGAACGGAATGTATAGTTCGTGGTCAGCCCCCTGAGCGGATAGCCGGTCTGCGTAAATGTCCACGGTCCCTTCAGAAACCGGTCATCATTCGGCAGGTCGCCCGACGAAGCAGTCGACGCCGGAAACTTGAACGTAGCGATGTTGAACGAAGGCGCTGGGTCGGTACCCACAAACTGACTGTTAAACTCGGCGATCGTGGCTTCGCGCACAATGGGCGTACTCTGCGGGTCGACCGGAACCGGCTCGAAGCAGCAGCAGCTAACGAGCAGAAGGGAAAGCAGAGCCTGCGATCCGATGATGGTGAGGTGTCTCATCAGTACATAACTCCGAATCGTAACTGAAACGAATCCATGCGTCGCACATCCGGTACGTTGGTAAAGCCGAGGAGATTATATCCGTCGGCAACGGCGATGTTGCGATAACCGAGATCGATCTCGAGATCCAGAAAGGGGGCGATGGGGATATTGATGCCAACGCCGAGACCGAAGCTGATGGGCATCGACCAGTCAAGATCCAGCGAACCGTTGGCCTTGGCATCCTGTAGCTTGACGGTGCATTCCGAGCACTGCACGCCGCCAAGCGACAGCGAGGCCGCTCCGGTTGTCGCAGCGTCGAGCGCCATGCCGAGTTCGCCATACATGTAGGGCTTGATGCAGCCGAAGACTGCCTTGAACCATGAGTCATTCGAGCGCAGACGTCGCAGTTCCTCTTCAGCCGGTGTCAGCTTCTGCTCACCGATAGAGGCGTCAATGTAGAGGTAGTCGCGCTTTCGATCCTTAAGTGCCTCTGACTGCTTCAAGGGCATGAAGTAGTATCGTCCGGTGATAAACCCCAAAGGACGTGTTGTTGCCGCCAGATCATTCAGCGTCGTCAGGTCGGGCGTGATCTGTCCCGCATTAACAGTCGGCAGTCCCGATGAAAACGTCAGGCCCAGCATCCAGCGCATGTCCTCGCCAAAGCGATAACCGGCGATGATATCTCCGCCATAGGAAACCTTCCCGGCCTGCAGCACCGTATTGCCATCGGTGTACATCGAAGCTCTTCCCAGCAACGAGCTTGTGAAGCGCGTATAATCACGGTCATAGCACCGCAGCTTGATGCCAAGGGCCATGTTGATCGAGAACGGCTCGCAGTTGCAATCCTTCTTTGGCGCATCGGAAAGTTCGACAGGGAGTTCGCGGATCGTTGGGATGTTCTTCGTGACGTGGTAGCTCTCCACGAGGTTGATACCACCGTACGGTCCGGTCTTGATCTCCGGAAAGATCGTCGGGATCAGTTCAATGTCGCGCAGCGGAATAGCAATACGCGTCTCCGACAACGTCGAGTCGTACTTATCACGATACGCCCATACCGTGTCGACCGGGATGCCGGCAGTATCCTTCATGATCAGCACATGCGACACCACACCACGAAGAGTTCTTCCGTCCCGGTTGGCCGAGTTGGATGCCAGCTGAACGTAGCGGTGAGCTGCTTCGGGCTTGATACGGACCGCATCCTCGAATGGTGAGGTTTCCGGCTTGGTATCGACCGATGCGCAGCCAACGCTCAGGAGCGTCGACAGAACCAGCAGAGCAAGGTGCTTTATCATGGCTTGCCCCCTCCCAGAGGCATGCTCAGATGGAGCATCCCGGAGAGTCCGCTCAGGTGAGGTCGGTCAAGATCTCGCAGCATGTTGAATGCCGTGTAACGCACCGAGGCCGTGAGAAACCAGTCACAGCAGGGATTCTCATAGAGGAAGAGGTATCCGAGCTCGACCGTGCCCGGCATGCCGACGGTTGAAGCATCATCTTCGCCGTTGATGACCGAGAGACCAGTGCCAATGCTCGTGTAGAGCGGAAATGTTGTGGAGCCCCACGGAAACCAACGGACATTGGCCTGCAGGGAGAACACATCGGGATGCGACGGCGTCAGGGCCGACAACGTGTCCATCGGAGCATAGTGGCCGTAGTTCAGGGTCAGCACAGGCCACACATCACAGAAGCGATGGATGCCGTACTGGAGCTCACCATGCAATCCAAGCTCCGACTCATCTACGTAGCGCGTCATGGGCATCGACGCCCCAAGACCTGCTCCGAGAAACGTCTGACAGGGGGCTTGAACTGCCCCGGCGGATGCAACAATAATGCCGGCAAGCAGCCATCGGATTCGTACACAGATCATCGTGTATCCAACAACGGTTCGTGATTGTATTTTCTACAGTATGAATTCCTAGAGGAGGACGAAGATACAGGAATTGATTTCTTTACGATGTCGGCGATGCTGTTTATACCTATTATCGATGTGGTCATCAACACGTGACCGTGTGCATCTGCACCACTTGACGGAGGAATCCGATGAAGTTTGGCGTTCTTTCCGAGACCGGACACCGCGAGCGACGCGTCTCGATCGTTCCTTCCGTGGCTGCAAAGCTGATATCAGCCGGCCACACGGTTCACATAGAGCAGGGCTGTGGACTGCGTGCGGGCTTCGACGATGAGATGTACCGCGTCCACGGAGCAGTCGTTCTGGCACGAGCCGAGGTCGTGGCACAAAGTGAATGTCTGCTCCGCGTTGCCGTGCCAGACGCCGAGGAAATCAACGAGTTACGAGCGGGTCAAACGCTCGTCTCGTATATCTACCCGAAGCGCCACGCAGATGTTCTCCAGGCGCTGGCCAGCAGGGACGTGAACGTCTTCGCGATGGATGCCCTGCCGCGCACAACACGTGCGCAGACGATGGACGTGCTCTCATCGCAGAACAACCTTGCGGGCTATAAGGCTGTGGTGATCGGAGCAGCTGAACTTGGACGGATCTTCCCGCTCATGATGACGGCCGCCGGAACGGTGCCACCGGCGAAGGTGCTGATCTACGGGGCAGGTGTTGCCGGACTCCAGGCCATCGCCACAGCGCGTCGTCTGGGTGCCCAGGTCGAGGTCACCGACGTTCGTCCCGAAACCAAGGAACAGGTTGAATCCCTCGGCGCTAAGTTCATCAGCGTGGAAGGACTCGACCAGGTGAATGTGCAAGGGGGCTATGTGGCTACCATCGGTGAAGATGTTCTCGCACGTCAGAAGTCCGCTGTTGAGAAGTCACTTCTCAATGCCGACCTCATCATCTGTACCGCACTGGTCACCGGAGGCAAAGCGCCAACGCTCATCACTGCCGATCAGGTCTCGCGCATGAAGCGCGGCGCGGTCATCATCGACATGGCCGCCGAGGCAGGGGGCAACTGCGAGCTGACCAAGGCCGACGAGCGCACAGAGCATGGCGGTGTGCTGGTGCTGGGTCCGACGGACCTTGCCTCCTCGGCTGCGCAGAACGCCTCGGAGCTCTATGCAAAGAACATTCTTGCGTTTCTCACACATGCGGCCAGACCTGATGGCTTTGCATTCGACATGGCCGACGAGATAACGTCGGCAACGCTTGTGGTACATAACGGACAGGTGCGATCATGATCATTGATGAGTCAACACTCTCCATCATCTACCTCGTGATCCTGATGGCCTTCCTCGGCGTGGAGCTCATCGGGCACGTTCCATCGGTCCTGCACACACCCCTGATGTCCGGCGCTAACGCCATCCATGGCGTGGTTATCATCGGTTCGATCATCGTCATGGGCATTGCCGACGATACACTCTCGATGGTACTCGGCTTTCTGGCCGTCGTCCTGGGCACGCTCAACGTGGTAGGGGGCTTTGTGGTCACCAACCGCATGCTTGAAATGTTCCGGAGGAAGCCATGACCGACGGACTCCTGCCCATCCTGTACCTGATCGCATCGGTCACGTTCATTCTCGGCATCAAACTTCTTGGCTCGCCCAAGACGGCGCGCGTCGGCAATCTCACCGCCGCTGCCGGCATGGTTCTGGCCATCGTCGGCACCATCTTCCTGTATCGCCATAATGGCCAGCCCCTTCACAATGTCACATGGATCCTTGCCGCGCTTGCACTCGGGACCGCCATCGGCTGGGTGATGGCCATGCGCGTGAAGATGACGGCGATGCCACAGATGGTGTCGTTCTTCAATGGCATGGGCGGTGCGTGTGCTGCGCTGATCTCCATCCTTGAGTATAAGACCGCCATGGCAGAGGGCCTGGCAACGTCCACCGGACACAGCCTTGCTACCATGGCTGGCCTCATCATCGGTGCGGTGTCGTTCTCCGGCTCCATTATTGCCTATCTCAAGCTCGAAGACCGGCTTGGCGATATCCGCTTCGGTGGACAGCAACTGGTCAACAACGGACTCCTTGTAGCAACAGTGGTCGTCGGCGGAGCCCTGGTTGTCGGTTCCCTGTCGGGCATCAGCACGCTCTATCTCCTGACGGCGATGGCCCTCATCTTCGGCATCCTGTTCGTGCTGCCCATCGGCGGTGCCGATATGCCGGTGGTGATCTCATTGCTCAACTCATTCACCGGTGTTGCCGCAGCCTGTGGCGGCTTCCTCTACGACAACATGGTGATGCTCATCGGAGGCATCCTCGTAGGCTCGGCCGGTACCATCCTCACCGTGGTCATGTGCAACTCCATGAACCGCTCGCTGCTGAACGTACTCATCGGCAACTTCGGCGGCGCATCGGGTTCTTCATCAGGGGGCTCATCCGGTGGCAGTTACCGGGAAGTATCGGCCGCCGATGCTGCAATGATGATGACCTATGCCAAGCAGGTCGTGATCGTTCCCGGCTATGGTCTTGCCGTTGCTCAGGCACAGCACGTTTGTCATCAGCTGGAACACGAACTCGAAGGCAAGGGTGTGACGGTGAAGTATGCGATCCATCCTGTGGCCGGGCGTATGCCAGGACATATGAACGTGCTGTTGGCCGAGGCCGACGTTGCCTACGACAAGCTGGTCGAGATGGAAGAGGTCAACGCTGAATTCCCTACCACCGACGTTGTCCTTGTTGTTGGCGCGAATGATGTTGTGAATCCTGCCGCGAAGACTGACCCAACGTCGCCCATCTACGGCATGCCCATTCTCGATGCCGAACTTGCGCACCAAGTCATCATCATGAAGCGCTCCATGAAGGCCGGCTATGCCGGTATCGACAACGAGCTCTTCTACCGTCCCAATGCTGCCATGCTCTTCGGCGATGCCAAGGCATCACTCACAGCTCTGGTGAATGAGGTGAAGCAGGTTTGAGGCGCTGAGCGCAATTACGCAGTTACTGAAGTACGGAATTACTGTATCACCCGTCATCCGTCATCTGTCATCCGTCATCTGTCATCCGTCATCTGTCATCCGTCATCTGTCATTTCGACCGCCCGCAGTTATGGACTGAAGATCAGTCTCCGGCACCTGATCCTTAAGACTTGACCTCGATGCCGGCCATGATGGTCGTTGCAATGACGATAAGCGATGGGCCATTGGCGTTGGGATTGCGGTTGCCCAAGGTCTTGTCTTCGATGCCGCCGAGGATCGGGGTTCCTTGGATGACGATCTTCCAGTGCGGAGGGACACGCATCTCTACGCCGCCCATGACGCACGTGATCGTAATGCTGGCTTGCGAACCATCGATCTCGGCATTTCGCAGGTCTACCTCAAGAGCGCCAAGAATACAGGTCAGTTCGCCCCCCTTGAATGATTGGCTGGTGCAGTGAATCTCCGTACCCCCCATGATCGCCGTCGAGCGGACGACGTCAGCATCTGTCGACTCGTCGCGCAAGTGACCGAATCCTGACCAGTTGTCGGAATCATCTACGGCAGCCCGTTTGCGGAAGCCACCGAAGAACACGGTTAGCCCGATACCGATGAAGAGCAACGGAACGATCAGATTCCACACACCATGAATCACACCGAGCTTGCTGAGTTGGAGGCTTACGGCGATAACCCAGATGATCACGTTGCCGACAAATGAACCCTCGCGCACAAGCATCCGCACGAGTGCCCATATAGCCAGTGCTGCTGGCCACCACGTGCTGACGATTTCACCCGTCGAAACCTGCACCAGGCCGAGGGTATTCAGTCCCATCATGGTACCAATGACCACAAGACCAGCACCGAAAACCAGCGAAAACGCGGACACTCCCCGTTTTGTTGAAGGTGGTGTGTGTACTTCGAAAAAGGAGTTCGACATGGTAGCCCCTTGTGCAAATGAAACGGACCGTGTGTATGCCTTTACGAAGATAATGGCGGAGAGTCCCAACGCACCGAACCATGTGTCGACACCACGACATCACTTACTCTCGACGTAACAAATGATCTCTTTTCGGGTTCTTCGTGCGTCATGCTTTCTGCACTGTTTCTTCTGATGCTGCTGACGGATACGCACCACTTGTCCGTTCAGACCTCCGGCAATCAGGCCCAAGGGTATTATCTCATCAGTGGTGTCAACGACGACAGTGTCGGACTGGTCGACAACAGCGGGCGCTTTCTCTTCGCGCTTCAATCGGGTCCGACCACCAACATGCAACCAAGTGCTGACGGAGGATTTACGTATTTCGACGGATCGCTACAGGCGTACGTGCGAGTTGATAGTCTATTCCTCAAGGTCGATACATTCCGGATCTCAGCCCCCTATCTGACGGATTTTCACGAAGGGTATCAGACTGCCGACGGACGCTACATCATTCTCGGCACGGAAACGCGGACGATTGATATGTCGGTGATTTTCCCGGGAGGCAAGCCCAATGCACAGATCATCGGCGCGGTGATTCAGGAGTACGATCGCAGCAAACGACTGACCTTTGAGTGGAAGTCTCTTGATCATGTTGCCGTAACAGAGAGTACGATCGATATCGACATCACGCATAATCGCATCGACTATCTCCATGCAAACGCGATCATTGAAGATCTGGACGGCAACTTCATCGTTTCATGCCGCAACACCGATCAGATAATCAAGATCAGCAGAAGTACAGGAGCAGTTCTCTGGCGGCTAGGGGGCTCGGCGGCAACCCGCAGCGACTTCACCTTTGTAAACGACGCGGCGGATGGCTTCTCGGGATTCTCTCATCAGCATACGCCGATCATCACTCGCAACGGTGAGCTGATGCTCTTTGATAACGGCACCCTGAAGGCAGAACCATTTGCGCGGGTCGTTGCTTATCGGTTGAACCTTGAGGAACGAACCGCCACAAAGACCTGGGAGTACCGTCCGGCAATCAACACCGTAGTGCCCACAATGGGCAGTGTGCAGGAGCTCCCTAACGGTAACATCCTTGTTGGTTGGGGTACGAACTCTTCCGGCATGATCGCCACGGAAGTTGATCGAGGGGGTCGAATCCATGCGGAGATATCGTCGGCCGATCTGCCGGCGTATCCCTACCGTGTGTACAAAGCAGTGATAGGAATGAAGTCAGCCAGCGGAGTGCTGGGTACTTCGGATTCACTGCACATGCGGGCAACGGACACCACGGTTGGTCTGAAGATTCGCCCCGTACACGTTGCGCAGCCCGTTAGCGTGAGCGTTGAACGTCATGCTACGCTACCCGCTGCCGCGGAGTATGCAGATCTGTCGGCCCCCTGCATGATCTTTCCTGAACGATGGATGCTTGCACTACCTGACAGTGCAGGCAACACCTATTCGGCAACCTTCGACCTTGGGCATACCGTTGCCGAGCGCGACCCGTCATCGATCGCCGTGTACCAGCGTCCGCAGGAAGGCAGTGGCACCTTCCGCCGGGTGACTTCTGCTGTGATCATCTATCCTTCAACGATCACAATCGCCAGCGCAGAACCGGGTGAGTACATCGTCGGCTCGTCATACTGTATTGCGACAGCGCTGATCTATCCGCCCACGAACGCTATCGACGTTAGCACATCTCCTCGTCTTGACTGGTCCAGAGCTGTTGGTGCCGATGAGTATGAAGTTGAACTCTCAACCTCGCCATACTTCGATGAAGATCCTGTGTTCTTCCGAACCGAAGCAGACCAGACGCGTCTTGAGAGTCTCCGACAAGGGACAACATACTGGTGGCACGTTCGCGTGATCAGGGGGCATGATGTCGGCGACTGGTCAGAGGTTCGTTCCTTTACCACTGAACGTACAACCTCGGTGAGCGCAGCAGATCTCGCATCCGATCTGCCCGTCGAAACCCGCATTATTGCCTACGACCTTCTCGGCAACGAACTAGCACGTGATGTCATTGTCCGTGAAGGTCAGCCCCTTTTTCGAACATGTTCTGAACGAACGATCATTGTTGTGGCGACGACACCGAAAGGTCAGGTTCGTCGTTTCATCGCGATGGTGCGCTAGGACTGGTCACACGCCCCTTTTCAGATTCGGCATACCTCGATATCGAGTCTTGTCAAAGTCGACTCTATGGTGGGAATGCTCATTCTCTCCCCTTCGACGCCGTTGCTTGGTCATCTACGTGTTCTTGGCGTAAATTTGCCTTCGATTCCACGAAGAACTAACGGAGGTCCTATGAAACCATCACGCATTATCCTTGCTGTTGTCGTTGTTCTTTCGCTGGCCGTTGCCGGCGTCAGCCTTTACAGCAGCAGCAACACAACGTGCGAAACAGCGTGCGCTCCTTGCGAGACATGTCCGTAACGCGCGGTTGACGAATTCGTCAGCAACCAGGCCCCTGAGCATTGCGCTCCGGGGCTTTTTTGTTGTCTTGCACGAAACACTTCGGTCTCGAGTTTTGAGAATACGTGGCATTCATGTTTGTAGAATGCCACGGTAACGAAACCGCTACTGTATGATGAAGATCTTCGAGATCTGCTCAAATGTCATGGTGGGTTCATTCCCCGAAAGAAATGGAATACCGAGGATCAACAGCGCAGCAGCTCCAAGCATGACACCAAGGAAAAGACATCCACCTCCGCAGCCGCTGTTTTTATCAAAGGCCTTCCCTTCAAGTCCGACAAACACGATTCCCAGGATTACAAGCAGAGTTGATAGAGCAATTGATCCATATGGCCATTTCGATGGCATATATGGCCGTTCGCCTTGTGCGTGAATGCGCGTTACGTTCTTTGTGGGAATGCGTATGCTGGTACCCTCAGCACTCGTTCGGGATCGCAGTTCCGTGTACTCGGGCGTCAAGTGCGCGATCGCGACCTGCTTGATCGTTGCTTCGACGGAATCCGAGGAATACTCAACACTCAGAATATCGTCGGACGCTGGTCGATAACCCTCAACAACCACATCAACGGGCATGATACCAAGATATTCCCGCAGTTGAGTGAGGTCCTTCTCGTAGGAAGTGCTGGTGCGAAGGATACGTTCCTTGGGCGCCTGTATGCCGGAGCAACCGAGGCCAAAGAGCAACCACAACGAGATACAGATACGACGCCACATCACAATGAATATAACATGATTTACATGCACACTGTGAGCCGAGAAACAGACACTCGGTGGACGCCATCCATCAAATACGCAGCATACTGCGGATTTTTGCGCAGCGTAGTGCGTATTTCTATATTGCGCCATGCAACCCTTTGTACGTCAGCATGTTAGGCAGGTTCAGCAACGTCTGCAGGAGCCCCGTTCAACGATCCTTGCCATCACCGGACCCCGGCAAGTGGGTAAAACGACCATCGTTCGGCAGGCACTGGATGGTGCACAGGCCCCAGTCGTGTATCGTACGGCCGACGGTATCCTCGCTGATGAGCCGGGCTGGATAGGCGGTGCCTGGCTGGAGGCGCGCTCACTGGCTCAGCAAGCCCAGGGCACGGCCGTGCTCGTACTTGATGAAATTCAAAAGGTGCCATTATGGAGCGATCAGGTAAAGCGCTACTGGGATGAGGACACGTGGCATAAACGAGACATCCGAGTTATCATCCTTGGCTCGTCGGTTGTACTGCTCAACCACGGCCTGCGCGAGAGTCTCGCCGGACGTTTTGAGCGCATTCATGTAATGCCATGGTCCTTCTCGGAAATGCACGACGCTTTCGGCTGGGACCTTGAGACCTATGCGATCTACGGGGGATACCCAGGGTCAGCCCCCTTTCAACACGATCATGCCCGATGGCTGGCGTACATGCACGACAGTATCATCGAACCTGTTGTGCTGAAGGACATGTTGCAGCGCCAGCGCATCGACAAGCCGTTTCTCCTGCGCGATACATTGAAGGTGGGAGCTCGAACTAGTGGACGTGAGATATCCTATACGAAGATGATTGGCGAACTTCCCGATGCCGGAAACACCTCAACCCTGGTCCACTACTTACAAATGTTCGAGGAGGCCGGCCTGCTGTGCGCACTTTCGAAGTACACACGTGCCGTTATGAAGCGTCGGTCTAGCCCCAAGATGCAGGTGTTCACCAATGCGATCGCCACGGCATGTGGTGCCCCCTGGCACTACGAAATGAGTCCAGCAGATAGAGGTCGCTGTTATGAAAGTCTCGTGGGAGGACATCTGCGCTCTGCTGTGCAGGGAACGCTCTTTACCCTGTCGTGGTGGCGCGATGGCAACGACGAAGTAGACTACGTCCTGCACTCGCCGACGAAGACCGTTGCGATTGAGGTATCTACCTCACCATCGCATCATCAGCGCGGTCTCGCAGCATTCGTGAACCGCTTTCCTGATGCCACCACAATCTTGGTTGGCGAAGGGGGCATCCCCTTTGATGTGTTTCTTGGCATGAACGCGAAGGATCTATGAGGTATGCAGCTGGGGCTAACAATGATCCAGTGCTCACGAACTGCTAAACCTGGTCAGTCCGCCGATGTCTGACAGGAAATCCAGTTATCCAATGAGGCAGCGGCGCATAACCAAGCAAAAAAAGACCCTCTGAAAACAATGAGTTTCAGAGGGTCTAATTTTTCGAGAATCGGCCCAAGGGGCGCCTCATAACGTGGTTCGGGAGGGAGTTGAACCCCCGACACATGGATTTTCAGTCCATTGCTCTACCAACTGAGCTACCGAACCGGGAGCGCAAATATAAGGAGAGGCGGGGAATAAGGTACTGGGTACTGGGTACTGGGTACTGGGTACTGGGGACTGGGTACTGGGGACTGGGGACTGGGGACGATGACCGATGACTCCGCTTCGGCTTCCCTCGCGCGAAGCGCTTCGCGCAGGTTTCAGGTTTCAGGTGTGAGGTTTCAGGTGTGAGGTGTGAGATTGATCCTCGCGCGAAGCGCGCTTCCCTCCGCAGGTTTCCCTCCGTTTCGGCTTCCCTCGCGCGAAGCGCGCTTCCCTCCGCTTCGGCGCCTACGGCGTATACGCGAAATTGATCACCGGTGCCAAGGCGCCCCCTGGGAAGAGGCCGAGGCCGAAGTCCATCGTGGTTGACGTGTTGACCTTGCGGAGGCCGAGGACAAAGACGGACTGGGCGGGGCGGGCAAGATCTACACCCCAGAGTTCGGCCATGGCGTGCAGGTCGTGGAACTCGGGGAAACGGACATCGATCATAAGGCCAATGCCAAAGGTTCCACTCGCATATGGAAAGCGGAACGAGCTGCCGAGCGTGCCAAGGTTGACGGTGTAGTCATCGCGACCGAATGCTTTGGCAAACACGACGCTGCTGACGCGTGAGCGTGCTCCGGTGAAGGTGCCGACGCCGTAGAGGTGACCGATAAAATTCACGTCGTTGAGCCAGGTACCGTTGATTCCGACAGCATAGAACTGCCGCCCCGATTCAACGAGTCCATTCTCCGCTTCATATACAGTTGCCTTGAGGTTGATGAGCGACAGCTGCTCGCGCATCGAAAGGCCGGGAATAAATGACCGGGCCAGAACAACGCTACCGACATCAAACAGACCGAAGCCCACGGTTGGGATGGCAGCGGAGATGACGCCGAAATAGAAGTCACGACCGATAGGCTCTGCTGTTGGCACCACGAAGCCTCGATTACGCGAGCGATGTGCCTGCTCGCGCGTACCGATCCATGCGATATCGGACGCGTATATGCTGACGTCAGCTACAGCCGTTGCGATCTGAACACGCGCCCCTTTTTCATCGATTACGATGTCGAGAATGAGGCCTGTCATCACGTCGCCCGACTTCAAGCGGACGTAGTATTCGACCCCCGGCTCGATCTCGATCGCTTCCAGTTCGGCATCGTCGATGGACCATGCAGTGGTAGCAGTGAGAAGGCAGGAAAGAACAATAGCACACTTCGCTAAGAATGCTACAACGGGGCTCATGCAACGCCCCCTTCATGCGAGAGTGCAAGCTGACCGCAGGCGGCGTCGATATCGAGTCCGCTGGACGAGCGGATGAATACCGTAACACCTTCATCACGCAGCTGCTTGAGGAACCAATCGAACTTCTCCTTCGAGGTTGGACGCAGCGACTGCGCAAATCCCTTCGGCTGGGTAAAGTCGATGTCGTGAAACGGGATGACGTTCACCTTCGTTGGCATGCGCCGCGCCAGCCGCACCAGACGCTTGACGTCGTCGATGGAGTCGTTGATCCCATCGAAAAGAATGTACTCGTACGTGATGCTCTTGCGTGTCTTGCGGTAGTAGTACTCGAGCGACTCGATCAGCTCCGGAAGCTGGTACTTCTTGGCGATCGGCATGAGCTGCTCACGCACGTCCTGCGTCGTGGCATGCAGCGAGAGCGCGAGCTTGATGATACGTCCCTCGTCGGCCATGCGGATAATGCCCGGCACCACACCAGCCGTTGAAAGCGTTGTGCGGCGTGGCGCCACCATCCTGGTGCGCTGGTCGGTGAAGATCTCCGTGGCCTTCATCACATTATCGTAGTTATTCATCGGCTCGCCCATGCCCATGAAGACGATGTTCGTGATCGGCTTCGTGGTATGCTTCTGTGCCTGCAGAAACTGGTCGACGATCTCACCTGCGGTGAGGTTGCGCGTAAGCTTGAGCGATGCCGTCGCACAGAACACGCATCCGAGGTTGCAGCCCACCTGTGTGGATACACACAACGTAAGCCGACGTGGACGCCCATCGGCTTCGATCATCTCACTCGGAATAAGGACGCTCTCAACCTGTCTTCCATCATACAGCTCAAACAGGAACTTGATCGTGCCGTCATCCGAATGCTGCTTCGTGGTCAACCTGACTGATTGGGATCGGAACTCCGTATCGAGTCGCTCTCGCAAGGCCTGCGGCAGCACCTGCATTGAGGCCGCATCATCCGCCCGCTGGATGTAGAGTCCATCATACACCTGTTGGGCCCGATACCGCCGCTCCCCATGCTGGATAAGGAGCTGCTCAAGGTCTGGAAGGGGGCGCCCCTTTAACTCGATCGGACCCTTGACGATATCACGCTGTGCCGTTGCCATAGGATGCGAAAATACGGTGCTTCGCACAGGTGTGAGGTGTGGGGTTTGAGGTGTGGGGTGTGGGGTGTGGACGTCATGCCCGCGAAAGCGGGAATCCATCTTCACTCGAATGGTCCCCTCGCTACGCTCGGGATGGCGCTGTCATCCGTCATCTGTCATCCGTCATCTGTCATCCGTCATCTGTCATCCGTCATCTGTCATCCGTCATCTGTCATCCGTCATCTGTCATCCGTCATCTGTCATCTGTCATCTGTCATTCCTTCTATGACCTCATCTTGTATATCCGATGAAACAGCACACTGTGCGGCAGCGTCAGTGCGCTAAGGGCAATGAAGAGAGCAACGAGGCCGGATGTTTGAGGAAGAAACAGCGTGGCAAGTCCAATTCCGATGTACGAGACAAGAGAAAGGGGCAAGGCGGCCACGATCAGTTCGCGCCATGACCAGGGAAAGCGACCACCGAGGTGGTGGCGCAGGTCGTTCATGCTCGTAAGGGCGTGGACGATGGTGAAGTACCACGTGAATGCCAGTAGTGAGTCGACCGTGAAGGCAAGGGCGACGATGATGGTGCTGCGGATTAGTCGCTGTCGAATGACCGGCACCGAGACCATTGCGGGAATGATCATGACCATGACGGCCGCTGCAATGCGATACGACTCGAGACCGACGAACATCTGTGCGTCCAATGGTGTGCGCAGAAGCTCCTCAATGATGAGGCGAACAGCGGCTGATCGTGGGTCGATAAGAAGAACCAGCACCGATGCCCCGTACACTGACGCACGAAGCCAGTGCAGACGTCCGGCATTGGGCACATCACAGTCGCCGAAGTGCCATGCGGAATTCACGAGGAAGAGCATCAGCATCACAAGCGGTGAGATCAGCCAGACGCTGATCACCAGTGCGATCGCAGCAACATAGCGAAGCACGTCAGCGGTCCGCCGGCCCCCTTTCCCTCCCATCATATGGTGATCAACCGCACCGTGAGGAATGCCCAGCAGCGCAATTGCCGATCCAAGAACAACGGAGGATGACGTGTAGCCCAGCTCTTGCACCACCAGCGCCGCAATGGCGCTTAGCAGTAAGATCAGCGTCGGACGATTGCCCGAAGGAACGGACGCCATGGCAGACTCCAGAAAATCAAAAGTTCTTCTCGCAGACGCGTCTCTTCGTCGAGAAAACGCAGGATGCGTTCAACGGGGTTACGCTCAAACAACGTCCACAGAATGCGCGGTACAACGGCCGGTTCATCACGAATGATCCTCAGCAACAGCCGGTCATACCAGTCAAAACGCCAATGCGCAGTGGGAGGGGGCGAGAAGGTCCCCGTCGATCGGTACTGCTGCATCAAGTGGCAAGCGTCTCTAACGCAACGCGCTACAGTATAGCCGGTAGTTGGCTTGGTGAGTCCACCCGCAACGCCGATCGCGATCCAGGCGTTTCCACGCTGCCGAACAGGCTGCTTGTCACACATCGGTATTGCGCCCGTCTCGGATGCGATCACGTCGTAGTCGACAATGCCGATAACGTCGCGCAAATAGGCCTTCAATCGATCTTCATACAGCGACTGAGGCCACGTTGAGCCGGAAAAGACCGTGCACTCAACGAGTGCCTCTGTTGGACTGTATGGCAGAACGTAGACGAAGCATACCCCGTCAGACTGGCTGACGCGAAAGTCCATCATTGTAGCAACGTCCGGATCAAACGTCGTAGCGTTCGTACGAATGCGCCACCCATGAAAGTGCTGTAGCAAGGAGATGCTGGCCGGACGCCGCACCTGATCGGTATGTCGACTGTCAAGCGCTACATCACACGCCGGATCAGGGAGTTCCGCCTCTCCGGTTTCCCGCACCACAACCACCCTCGAATCTGTGAGCGCTCGTATCGATGTTGCCGTATACTGACTGTATCGAATGGTCTCGAGCTCTCGCACAATGGATGTGTCCCCATAACCAAACCGTAGTCGGCCCCATTCGGCCACAACCGCATCATGGATTACGGGATTCGGTTCGCCCCATACGCATAGCGTTTTGTCGGGCATGACATGACTGCGATCACGCATGGTGATGTGCACGGCATCGGCACCAAGTGTATCTGCTGCTACCAGCGAATACACATGGGCGGCAATCCCTCCGCCCATAAAGTACAATGATGTACGATCCTGCATCTCACGTCAACTTAGGCCAGCATTGAATTGTTCCCATACCATGATTGCAAACAATTGTAGCATCATAATGCACCAACGCTATGTTGGCCTACGTAGTTACCCCCAGCAATCTTGTTTGTGTGGATAACAAACACGCTCAAATGTATCTGATTCCATAAACAATGAAATATTTTCAGACGTCGGGAACTTGAATCTTACTCTTCAGGGTTACCAACCTTATCGACATTCCGTCCGGTTGCTTCGATCCACTGGCATCTCTTCCAGTGTCGTTCGGAACACACGAACAATATGCCGAGTAACGGCGGTTCTTTGTGGTCACTTTGGGGAGTTCTTCGATGACCCAATCTCTACGCGTTGCCCTTTGGGCAGCAGTGCTTTCCTGCATGGGAGCGAATACCGCTCTCGCAGCCAATGGTGTGCTGAGTCCGAACGACTATATCGGATTCACATTCTTTACGGGGTACATGGCGATGTTCGCCGCCTCGGTGTTCTTCTTCTTTGAGCGCGGCCGCGTGGCCGACAAGTGGAAGACTTCTCTGCTGATTTCCGGCCTGATCACGATGATCGCCGCGGTTCACTACTTCTACATGCGCGGCGTGTGGCTCGATACGGGCACATCACCAACGCAGTTCCGGTACATCGACTGGACGTTGACCGTTCCGCTTATGTGCGTCGAGTATTATCTGCTTCTGCGTCCAGCCGGCGCATCCAGCGGCATGATGTGGCGTCTTATCCTCGGCGCTGTCGTAATGCTCGTGGCAGGTTACTACGGCGAAGCCGTCCAGCCAGACAAGAACGTCATGTGGGGTGTGATCTCCACAATCGGTTGGGCCGGCATCATCTATGAAATTTACATGGGCGAAGCCAGCAAGCTGGCCGGCGCATCGGATAATCCAGCCGTCAAGGCCGCCTTTACACAACTGCGCTGGTTCACACTCGTGGGTTGGGCGATCTATCCGATCGGTTACATGCTTCTGCCGGGCAACCTGCTCTCAGGAATGGGTATCCCTCCATCGAACATGGACCTGATCTACAACATCGGTGACGCCGTTAACAAGATCGGCTTCGGTCTGGTCGTCTACGGTATGGCAATCAAGGACAATAAGTAAGAGCTGGGAATCGGTCAGCCGATTCTTCTAGGGGGCGAAGCACTGCTTCGCCCCCTTTTTTTATTCTGGTTCCGGGTTTCAGGTTTCGGGTGTGCTGAATGTCATCGCCACTTTCGCAGGAATGACGTTGCGTACCCAGTACCCAGTACCTCAGTACCCAGTACCCCAGTACCCAGTACCCCAGTACCCAGTACCCAGTACCCCAGTACCCAGTACCCCAGTACCTCAGTTACCCAGCACCTCAGCAACTCTCTGGGCAATTGAATGACTCAGCGCCACACCCATACCGTTGCAGCCGAAGGCCACGATCACGTTGGGTTGAACGTGTTCAACGATGGGTTGCTTTGATGGCGAGAATGCCATGGTTCCGGACCAGCGGTACTCCACCTTGATCGTCGGCTGATAGGGGGCGATCACTTCCCGCAAGAGCTTCTCAAGTGCGTCCTGGATGCGAGAGGTGATATCGTGCGACGTGGTTGCTTCTTCCTCAAACGCCAGGTTTCTGGCACCACCAAGAAGAATTCGATCTTCAAACGAACGGAAGTACACGTAGCCTTCGTCGAAGTGAAAGGAGCCCTTCAGAGGCAGTGATTCGATCGGTTCGGTTACGAGTATCTGTCCACGCGCCGGTGTGATCTTTGCCGCCTCATGATCCTGCACAAGCTCCGGTATCCATGCATTCGTAGCAACGATCACCGTACCGGCGCGGATCAGATACTCCTGTGAGCCACCTTGCACGTACACGATGGTGCCTGCGGGGTCAGACTCAACTCTCGATACCGTTGAACCGGTTCGTATCTGTACACCGGCCTGCTGCGCCATAGACCACAGAGCTCGCACGAGTTTGCCGGAGTGGAGAGTACCTTCGACCGGGCTGTGGACCAGGTGGCGGACGCGTGCGCTGAACCCGAATGCTGATACCAGGTCATGACGAATCTGAAACGTCGTCGTGCCCGTTATCGGCCGGAGCATTTCATTCACCTCTTCGATCCGACTCAGCGAGGGATGCTCGTCGAGAAAGATCTCGTTACCTCCGTGGTGCAGGTAGCCGATGTCGCGGCCCTGGCAGGTAGAAAGCAGGCCTTGAAGGCCGTCGTGTCGTCTTCGGACAATGTCCAGCGCAGCTTCAGCGCCGAGAAGATCAATGTCTGAAACGACCTCGCTCAGCGAGCCGATACACGCAAAGCCGGCATTACGTGTAGAAGCGCCTGTAGGCATGAATCCCCGCTCCAACACCATCACGCGAGCTCTGGGTTGCCGGTGCAACACCGCAAGTGCCGTCTGAATACCCACCAAGCCCCCTCCGACGATCACCACGTCGGACTCCAACCAGGCCTGGCTTTCCCATATCGAACGCATCTTCCAATTTACGGTGTAACGAAGAGCCCCTCTGCTGGTATCTTGAACCGGTCACAGTCCCCACCGGAAAACCTGTCCATGCACACACTTATGACCGATGAAGAGTTGTTTGCCCTCGTACGTGACGGGAACGACGAGGAAGCATTCCGCACACTCTTCAAGCGCTACGACAAAAGGCTCTATGCCTACTGTCTGCGCGCGCTCGGCTCACATGAGGATGCGCAGGACATGTTTCAGACGATCTCGCTGACGGTCTACGACAAGCGGGCCTCGTTCTCCGACGGGTCATTTGCGGCATGGTTGTTCACGATCGCCCGAAACTCATGTCTTAAGGGGCTTCGACAACGCAAGCACACGGTAGAATTCACCGAAGATCTGCCGCCGGCCGAAGAGGCCGAACGGCACAGTGGTGACTTCATGCTCCGTGAAGCCCTTCACCGTGCGATCGCAGAACTCCCGGATGAGTTCCGTGAAGCACTCGAAATGAAGTACTTCGATGATCTTCCGTATGAAGACATCGCCTCGACTCTTGGCATCACGGTCTCACTGGCGAAGGTCCGTGTGTTTCGTGCCAAGAAACTAATCCAGCAAACTCTGTCCAGTATTATCAGCGAACTGCAATGACGAATCAGGAACTCCTCGCAGGCTTCCTCGATCGAACGTTGAACGAAGATCAACTGCTCGAATTCGAAAAGCGTCAGCTCGATTCACCCGAGTTTGCGCAGGAAGTGCGCGAAATGCTCACGGTGGAAGACCTTCTCACCGAATCGGCACCCAAGGTGCGCTATCCCGTAGAGTTTCTGGCGAAGGTCGAGTCGTCGATTGCTGCTCAGATCATCGCCGGCGCTGCAACGGGCGGAATCCTTGGAACACTTGCCAAGATGGGATGGGGATGGATCGTCGGCGGAACCACTGCGGCGGTCGTCGGCGGTACGGCCCTGTATGTAGCAGCCACTCAATCGGATGAAGCTGCGCCGGATCTGCGTCCGAAGACCGTCATCCGCACCACCCAGCCCCCTATCGTTCAGCAGCCGGCGGTCGAAACGCCCGTTGCACCGATCGCAGCCTCGCCTACGGTATCTGTCCGCGAAGTCAGCAAGGTTGACGTCAGCGTAAAGGCATCGCCGACCAATTCTGCTCTTGATCAGCTACGGGCGGACTACGAGACGTGTTCGACGACTAACGACCGTGTTCGATGTGCGCAGATCGCCCTGCAGATCGGCCGTCGACTGCGCCAGACGCAGCGTGCGAGCGAAGCAGAGCAGTTCCTCACCGCCGCCGTAGGTCATGCCCGAGCCACACGTCTGGCACAGTTTGAAGTGGATGCACTTGGTGAACTTGGACTGATCGCAGCCGAACGGGGCGATGTGCCACAAGCAACAAGCTACTTCCAGAAGGCGATCGAGCGCGGACAAAGCGCGCGTGTGACAACCACGGCGTGGTCAACGGCGCTCGAGAAGCTGAACCGTTAAGTTCATACCGCTCTGCTCGTAGAGTTGGCGTTCCGGTAACTGCAGTCCTGCCGTGGGCCATTCGGCGATCTGACGCTGTGGCGTACCCTCTTTACGGACGTCGGTGGCACTCTGCCGGGAGTTTGAAAAACGGCCGAGCGTGAAGACCTCCATCTTTTTAATCGGACGACTTGCTGCTGCCGGCGGCATGCGTGAAGTGAGAGACACCTTAACGGGCTGACTGCGGCTTTGCGCTTCGTCAACATCGGTTACGTGCAGCGTTAGCACAACGGGCTGCTTGATCGCACCATCAGCGTTGAGATCATCGTTCATGTCCCATACAATCTCCTGAGGAGCCGCGCCTGAATCGGCAAACGACCGAACGCGTACCTCCCCCTGAAGAGCTTCGATGCTCCATGAGCGAAGCCCGGCCTCACTGATGACATCCGGCACGAGTTGCAGTCTTGGAAGCTGTGTCTCGATGTATGTTGAGGCGTACTCGATCGGCTTTAAGAGCTCACTTCCCGACTCACTGATCTGTATTGTATTCGACGAGATCGCGTCACCATCCGGCAACGTCCGCATCTCGGTTGCGATGCGGTCAGCGTCGACGCCGAAACGCGATACGAGATATCCTCGCACGGCACTCAGCCGCCGCTCAACCACTGTACGCCGGCTTGCATCAGTATAACCAACAAGCGTGCATGCCGAGCCCCGTACCCGGCGCATACGCGAACCAAGGATGTTCAGGATCTGGTACTGCAGGTGTGATGCCGCCGACCCATCGATAACAGATTCCTTCCACGACCGGGCTTCTTGCACAGAGAGCTGACGGTAGCGGCTCGGCAGAACATCGGAATCGGCATCAAAGGCGATCATCGGAAGAAAGTTCACCACCCTGCGCGACTCAACGCGCACGGCACTGAGACGAGCATTTTGCGTGACTGTTCCGGCATCATCAATGAATCGCAGTTGAAGCGATGCACGCAGCACGGAAGGGGGCTTGGGCACCGCCACACGGTACGTTTCCTTGCGACGCACCACCCTGGTCATCTCGCCGCCCAAGGGCACCTCGACCGTGTCGATCGAGGTTGAGAACAATGTCGTTGTCGACTCCGACACTCCTCGTGTAAGCTCAACAAAGGTGTCGCGTTCCACACGCACGGCAAGATCTGCAACCTCTCTCACCGGCGGAGGCGGCGCAGCTGGGGTCGGCGTGGCAACAGGCACTGCCGGGGCTGATGACGGGAAGCGATAGCGAAGTCCGAGGCTGGCCGACAACATCTGTGCGTTGAAAGCACCGTCTGTTGTGAACGGCTGCAGCGCACGTGCGATGCTCAGGCGAGGAACAAGCACGATCGACCCAGAGGTGCTGGCTGGAATTGCCCCCTCGGCCGTGAATGAGACCATCGGAATCACCGTTCGGAGGTTGGGCACATCTCCACGTGCGGTGACCAGTTCGATACTACCGTCGGCAAAGCGCACACCCGGAGGATCCACGAACGTCAGCGTCTGCGTGTACCGCGACGTGGCAACTGCCATGAGTGGAAGTCCCGCACTAACGCAGAACCATGACGTCAGATCATACCGCAGATAGGGCTCGAATCCCACCATTCGAAACGTTCCCTGCAGATCGTGACGCATAGTAGCCGTGACCACTGAGCCCCCTTCCGTGGCGATCGGAGCTCGCTCCAGTGCGGCATGGCGATGCTGCACGGCCGTGTAGGATGCCCGCAGTCCGAGACGCAGATCGCTGCCTAAGGGGAGGTCAGCCCCAAGGGCTACCGTCATCATCGTAGAGCCGTTCACCGCATCATACCGCAGTCCACCCGGAGAGGCGATGCCCGACACGCTTCCAAAAGTTGACGAGGGGGCTGAGAGGGTCGCCCCGAGGCCGACATCTACGTTCCACGCACTATCCCTCTGACCGGCCAGTACCGGCAGAGTTACGCAAGAGAGCACGGCAATCGCCGCGATATGCAAGAGTGTTCGGATCACGAAGAACTGTTACTGCACAATGAACAGGCGCACCACACTGAGCAATGTGCCCCCGAGCTGACTTTCCACGGCAAGCCGCGCATAGTACGTTCCCCGCGGAAGCACCACGTCGGCAGAGCCGGATGCGGCGATCGTGAAATCACGCTGGCCGTCACGCAGCGGACGCGTAAGGTCGGCAGCTATTCGACCATTCGCATCGGTCACGAGCAGCGTTCCACCGGATGTCGGCACGTTGCGCGCACGCATAGTGGCGGTTGTCGTCACCGGGTTAGGGTCGACGTCAAGCACAAGCGTTCCCTGCAGCGGATTGACCAGTCGGCTACGACCGTCCTGGTAACGCCAGACGTTGGTGATGTTGACGGTTGAGGGGGTTGTCGGTGGATGCTGTTCGAAACCATTTCGATCGATGTACAGGAAGGAATCCAGGCGAAGGGGGCTCGACTCCGCATCACCGAGAGCAACAGCGAACCGCAGACTTCCGACGGGTACGCCGCTGGAGTCAACCAGCAGAGATCCTCCGGTGAACGTTTCCAGCGAGATCCTCATGAACTGCAGTCCGTCGCGAACACGAAGCGACTCGCGTGGGACCGTGAAGTTCAACACCGGTACCAGCAACGTCGGGTTGTACCCTATCTCATAGCTCAGACGCTGCAGACGCTCTGGCGCATCAATGGGAGCGTCCGCAACAAGACGCATGTTCACCGTCAGCGTGTCGCCAATGCGCACATCATACTGCTCTGATTCGGCAGCAAGCCGAAGACGCAGTGGACGCGGACGCGACGAGCCGCTAAGCAACACCCAGGCAGTGTCGAGTCTTTCTCCAAGTCGGCCCACACGGACGATGCCAACCGTATCGCGATACCGTCCAACGGCTGTTGGACGAAACGCAAACACAAACGCCAGTGTATCTTTTCCGCGGCGGATCGGGCCGCTGATGGTTGCCGACTCAAAGGGGGCTCGCGGCGCACGGGTGTATTCCCAGCGTGGCTCGTCAAATGGTACCACGCGGAAGAGCATGAAACGCCTGGCCGAATCACCAACCTCGATCGATCCGAAGTCTATCTCCTCAGTACGCTCGATGCGGAATGCCGTCGCATTGAGTCGCACCTTGATTGTGTTCTGCGCCGGCGGTACGGCCTTCGGCTCACTTTCCAGCAGGATCTCATCGCTGAAATCGCCCTCGATACTGGGCGAGCATTTCACACGTACGCGGATCTCACCGCCGCGCACCACAAGGTCCTGTGCAGTACTCGTGATCTCAAAGGGGCTTCGGGGTGCCCGCACCACCTTGTAGAGTCCCTGCGTAGAAAGTCCACGCACACGGAGTTCGAGTTCCCGGGTCGATCCAATAGGCATCGGCGGAAAGAGCAGATTCTCGGTCAGCGCAAGCGGTTGTGCAACCACCAGCTGTGCCGACAGAAGAAGGATCGAAAAGAGATGTAGGCGTATCCGCATAATTGGTCTTCTCCGTTAGCACCTAGAACCCGTGCATCGTTGCGACGTTACACTGCCGCTATTGACTTCCGGAGCCGGTGAGAATGCATGTTGCGCCGTCCCAATCCTGTCGGCTTACCTTGCCGGAACCGGTCACACGCACCTCGTACCCGGCCGCATGGAGCACGGTAATGGCCTTGCGCATCGAAAAGCCGATAACATACGGTTTGTTGCCAGAGGCCGATACCGTGCGCACGGTGACGCGAACGGACGAGCCCCGCAGGATCTTTGTTCCGGGATCAGGCCACTGATGCACAACCAGTCCGTCGGCACCGGCAACGTCGCTTTTCAGACCAAGGCGCTGAAGGACCGAGTCGGCCGAAGATTTTGTAAGCCCCCTCACATCCGGAACCACAACGGTATCTGTCGACGGTGCAGCCGAAATGGTCTGCTGCGTCCTGACGTCGAGCTTCAGCATCGTCATGGTCTTCTGCACGATCCGATGAAACACCGGTGCCGCCGTGCTGCCGCCGTAGATGTCGTTCGTGGGGTTCTCCAGGATCACCATCATGGCCACACGCGGCTTGTCGGCCGGGTAGAAGCCCACAAACGAAGCGCGGTAGTTCTTCCGGTCATACGCACCCTGGGTGTAGGCCTGCGCCGTTCCCGTCTTTCCGGCGATCCGCACACCGGGGATCGCCGCACGCTTGCCTGTTCCGTTATCGACCACTCCCACGAGCATTTCGGTGAGCTGCTTTGCGGTCTCCGCGCGTACAACCTGACGGATCCGCTGCGGTGGGATCTCGCGCACAAGCGATCCGTCACGGGCCGTGATCGACCGGACGATACGCGGCTGCATCAGCACGCCTGCATTGGCAATGGCCGCATAGGCACAGAGGACCTGAAGGGGCGTAGCGCTAACCTCGTAGCCAAAGGACATGTACATCTTTGTGGACGCATCAAACTCGTTGGGACGCTTGAGCCGTCCACGCACCTCGCCGGGCAGATCGATACCGGTGGGGATGCCAAAGCCGAAATCGCGGACGTACTTATAGAACACACGATCGTCGAGCTTCCGTGAGAGCGTGGCAAACACCACGTTGCTGGACTGTTCAAGAGCGCCCTGAAACGTGGTGCGTCCAACCGGATGATCGTCCTTGACGATCGACCCGCCGGGCATCAACAACTCACCGCTTCCGCCATCAACTGCATCGCCGGGCGCTAGCTGACGCTCTTCAAGGAGTGCTGCTGCCGTGATGGCCTTCATGGTCGACCCCGGTTCGAACTGATCCGTGATGGCCCTGATACGGATATCATCGTTGCTCGCAAGGTCCAGTCGATTCGGATGAAACGACGGATACGACGCCAGCGCCAGCACATCTCCGCTGGACGGTTCGATGGCCACCACCGTACCGCTGGCGGCTCCCGATTCACGCACGCCCCGTTCGAGTTCCTGCTCCACAACGCGCTGAATCTCAAGGTCAAGCGTAAGCTGCAGACCCTGCCCGTCCATCGGTGCCTCACGTTCGGGATTGATACCCGGACGCAGACGTCCGCGACCATCCCTTTGCATTACGACAAAGCCGCTGCGACCGCGAAGCAACTCGTTATACTGAAGCTCTATCCCGGTGAGTCCGGCATTGTCCACGTCGGTCGTGCCGATCACCTGCGCCGCGAGTGGACCATGAGGAAAAAGACGCTTGGGTTCCTTAACACGGATAAGCCCCTTGACGTTGATCGTATCCAACACCGGAAACAGAACGGTGTTCACAGCGCGCGCCAGCCAGACGAAGCGGCCCTTGGCCGTCTTGATCCGGTCGAGATAGGTCTGTGCCGACTCACCGCCTGCGGCCGCAAGAAGCTGAGCAACAAGTTCTCGCTGTTCGATCACCGACGGGTCGGCGGCAAACGACGTCATCTTCATCATCGACGCGATCTCGCGCGCATTGCGATCGGTCAGACGCCCACGCTCAGCCCGCAGAGGGACTTTGCTTTCGTACTGCTTCTTTGCCAGATCCTGATAACGAGCACCTTCGACCACCTGCACAAAGAACAGGCGGAAAATGATCACGGCAAATGCTGCCGAGAAGACCAGACGCAGCAGGCCGGCCTTGAGCCGAATGGGTTCGTAGATCGACTCCTGCGTGCTCATTCCTTCTTTGCGTCGATCACGGTTGGTGCCTGCTTGGGAGGAATCAATCCCAAGTGATCCTGGGCGATGCGCGTGATGCGCTGAGCCGACTGCAGACGATAGGTCTCGGTCTTGAGCGTCTCGTTGACGCTCTTCAGTGAATCGATTCGCTTGCTAAGGATCTCTTTCTGCTCAAGGAGCTTTCGCACGCCGATCACATTGCTCACATACAGGAAGGTGAAAGCAGCACTAACGATGAGCAACGCGAAGACACTCCATCGATTGAGCAGACTGCGCTGCTGTTCGATCTGCGGTGACTCTTTGACGGGCTGCTGCTCGATGGACATTACCGCACCTCTGCTCCCGAGCCGATGCCGGCATCACGGGGAGAAACAAGGGTCAGCTTGCCATCAGCATTCGAGGCTGCAAGGACCATGCCCTGTGACTCCATGCCCATGAGCTTGGCAGGCCTGAGGTTTGCAACCACAACAATGGTCGTCCCTACAAGATCCTCCGGTGCATAGTGCTTGGCGATGCCGGCAAGGATCTGACGTCGCTCAGTTCCGAGATCAACTTGCAGCTTGAGAAGCTTCTCGGATTTGGGAACACGCTCGGCCTCGAGCACAACGGCAGTGCGAAGTTTGATGCTGGCAAACTGGTCAATGCCGATAAGTTCCTCCTGAGGCACACTCGCCGGCTGGTCCGCAGGTGCACCGGAGGATGATGTGCCAAGCTTTGCCGTTTCACGTTCCACGATGTCGTTCTCAACTTTTGTAAACAAAATGACGGGCTGGGCAAGGGGCGCACCCGATGCAAGAGTCGCCTCTGCTGCTTGCATCCACGAGTCAACGCCAGCAATGCTTTGCCTGGGTGCACCGGTGTTGACCGGCAGACCAAGCATCGACTGCATCGTTGCTGATGCTTCAGGACAGAAAGGGGCAAACAGAACAGACAGCGTGCGAATTGTCTGCAGGCAGATATTCATCGTCGCCGCACAGTCATCAGCATTGTCCTTGACGCTCTTCCAGGGGGCTTTGTCGTTGAAGTATTTGTTGGCTGCACGCGCAACGTTCATTGCCTCGGTTGCAGCATCGCGGAATCGATAGTCATCCAGATTCTTCGCAACCAGTGCCACACCGCTGTCGATGGAACCTTGCAGCAGTGCCTCATGCTCTCCCGACGAAAACCCCGGCGGCATGGTAGGCACAACACCGGCAAAGTTCTTGTGCACGAAGGTCATCACACGATTGACATAGTTGCCGAGAATGGCAGCCAGCTCATTATTCGTCCGCGCTTGATAGTCACGCCACGTGAAGTCACTGTCCTTCGATTCAGGCATGTTCATCGTAAGCACGTAACGGATCACATCGACATGCTGCTTCTCCGGAAATGCCTCCAGATACTGGTGAACATCGATCGCCCAGTTTCGACTCTTGGAGAACTTCTGACCTTCGAGATTGAGAAACTCGTTCGCCGGAACGTTCTTCGGAAGAATGTATCCCTCGTCTGCCCGCGATGCCAGCAGAATAGGGAAGATGATGGTGTGAAAGACGATGTTGTCTTTACCCAGAAACGCCGTGTACTCCGTCTCAGCGTCGCACCACCAATCACGCCACGCCTCGGGCGTGCCATTGTTCGCTGCCCACTGCTTGGTGATGGAAATGTATCCCAGTACGGCTTCGAACCAGACGTACAGCACCTTTCCCTGTGCACCATCGACCGGAACAGGGATGCCCCATGACATATCACGCGTGGCAGAGCGGGCCGAAAGACCCTGCTTGAGCCACGATCGGGACTGCTGAATGACGTTGTCCTTCCACTCACCGGCATGCGATTCAATGTATCGTTCGCACCATTCCTGGAACGCATCAAGTCGGAAATACCAATGCGTTGTCTTGCGCACAACCGGCGTCTTGCCGGAGATCAGTGAGCGTGGTGATTTGAGGTCAAGCTGATCGTAGTAAGCACCGCAGGAATCACATTGATCACCGCGCGCCTTGTCATATCCGCAGTTAGGACACACACCCTCCACGTAACGGTCGGGGAGGAACATCGACGACTCTTCGTCGTAGAACTGGTCGTCCTCTTTCTGGACAAGTAGCCCCTTGTCCTTCCAGAGAAGGAAGAACTCCTGCGCCGTCTTGGCATGGATCGGGTTCGAGGTCCGATCATACAGATCGAAGTGGATGTCGAGCCCCTTCAATGCAGCATCATTTGCCTCGTGATACCGGTCGATGACGGTCTGCGGAGGAACGCCTTCCTTCTCGGCGGCGATGGTTATCGCAACACCGTGCTCGTCTGACCCGCAGATCGACAGCGTATCACGTCCACGCAGCCGGCAGTAGCGCGCAAAGATGTCAGCCGGCAGCGTAGATCCGACCACGTTCCCAAGGTGCGTGATGCCGCTGGCATAAGGCAGTGCGGAGGTTATCAGGTAGCGTTTCACAGCGCAATTTACGGCGTCGGAGGCAGTGCCCACTACCGCTGCGGAAGGCATGCGTAGACGTGACGCCGATCATTGATCAGATCATTCATACAGCACGATGTCAGAGGCTACGCGTCTGGCCGACTTCTCGTCGGCAAGCCGACGCAGCAGGGCCAGGGAGAACTCTACGGCCGTACCTGCCCCGCGGCTGGTGATGAACGACCCGTCGCTGGCCACCCGGTCGAGCGTGTAGGTGTAGGGGGCAAGTACATCGGCTACACCCGGATGCGAGGTGACCACCGCCCTCTCTGGTAGAAGCTTGAAATCGTGCAGCACGACCGGCGCGGCACAGATGGCACCTATGAGCCCCCTGCCGGCGGCATGTCGGCGGAGGATGGATTCCAGTGCCGCACTGCGCGAAAAGTTGCTCACTCCCTGAGAGCCGCCCGGAAGGACGATCGCATCAAAGGCATCGTCATCAGCGATGTCGTCGATCATGATATCCGGCAGAAGACGTGTGCCCCATGCGCACACGACCACGTCGCCATCGCCTGCAACGACAACTTCACAGCCGCCTCTGCGGAGCATGTCGATAATGATGACAGCTTCCATCTCCTCCGTACCGTTGGAGATGGGAACAAGGACCTTAGCCATGGTGAACCGTCCGGTTAGTGGTGATCTTCTTCTGTGCCGCTCGCAGCCGGCACTGCACCGCCCAGGTCAGGTCGACGGATCTTCCCTCCCTCGTGGCCGGTGAGAGCTGCCTGTGCAAATGCGGCAATGGCGATGATAACAAACGCCAGGGCGATCTTCGATGAGATCTTCATGTTTCGGTGATGCGTAATGACCGCGCCCAGGGCAAGCAGACCCGAGATCACGGTCAGCCACAGCGTCACCTCCGCCATCTCTTCATGTTCATGGATCGCCCCCTCATTGATGCCGGAAATCTGTTCAACACGCTCCTCGGCTTCTTCACCACTGAGGTAGGCCGGCACGGCCATGAGCGCCATCACGGCATACACGATCAGTCCGGTGGAGATCGCCGCATCGCTGCGGCGCAGCATTCCAACGAGCACAACTAAGAGCGCAGCAAACGTTCCGACGATCGGCAGATGATTGGTCAGCAAGTGCAGTTGCAGTCCATCCATGATCATTCCCATTCAATAGTGGCAGGGGGCTTGGAGGAGATGTCGTAGACAACACGGTTGATGCCGCGCACCTCATTGATGATACGATTGCTGATACGCGCCAGCACGTCATACGGCATGTGATACCAGTCGGCCGTCATACCGTCCGTACTGGTAACGGCACGGATGGCACAGACATGTTCGTAGGTGCGTTCATCACCCATCACACCCACCGTCTGCACCGGCAAGAGCACGGCAAAGGCCTGCCAGATCTCGTTGTAGAGTCCGGCCTGACGGATCTCGTGCAGATATATCTCGTCTGCCTGACGTAGCACGTCAAGCTTCTCGCGCGTGATCGCACCCGGGATGCGGATCGCAAGGCCGGGTCCGGGAAACGGATGACGTTCAATGAACCACGACGGAATGCCAAGCTCACGTCCAACAGCGCGCACCTCGTCCTTAAAGAGCTCGCGGAACGGCTCGATCAGCTGGAGGTTCATCGTCTCCGGCAGACCGCCGACGTTGTGGTGTGTTTTGATCGTGGCCGACGGGCCCTTCGTGCTGACAGATTCTATCACGTCAGGGTAGAGGGTTCCCTGAGCTAGGAACTTTGCATCGGAGAACTTCTTGGCCTCAACTTCAAAGAGATCGATGAACGTGTTGCCGATGATCTTGCGCTTGCGCTCCGGATCACTCACGGCGTCAAGTCGCGACAGAAACAGTTCGGAACCGTCGACGAGATCGACGCTCATGTTGAAGTGCGTGCGGAACATCTCGATGATGTTCGCACTCTCTCCCATGCGCATCACACCACTGTCGATATGAATGCAGTGCAGCTGATCGCCGATGGCCCGGTGCAGCAGAACGGCAGCCACGGTAGAGTCTACCCCACCGCTGAGCGCACAGATAACTCCACCACTGCCAACGCGCTGGCGGATCTCCGCAACCGCATTGTCGATGAATGATGTGGCATTCCACGTAGGAGAACATCCAGCGATGTCGATGACGAAGTTCTTCAGGATGGTCTTGCCGTCAACGCTGTGATGCACCTCGGGATGAAACTGCACACCCCAGATGCGCCGCTCACGATTACGGATGGCGCAGATCTCGGCGTTCTCCGTGTGAGCGATCCGCTCGAACCCGGTCGGCATTGAGGTGCAGTGATCACCGTGACTCATCCATACCTGCGTGGATGTATCAAGCCCCTTGAAAAGATCACTGAAGTCGTCTATGGTCAGCATCGCACGACCGAACTCACGACGTGCTGCTTTGTCAACCGACCCTCCGAGCTGATGCGCGATCAGCTGCAGACCATAGCAGATGCCCAGCACCGGAACACCCTGTGCGAAGACATCCACGCTCGGGATAGGGGCTCCCTCGGCGTACACGCTTGAGGGTCCACCCGAAAGGATAATGCCCTTGGGCGCGAGTGCGGTCAGGGCTTCCTGCGTGATGGAATACGGATGGATCTCGGCATACACACCAACCTCACGCACCTTACGGGCGATGATCTGCGTGTACTGCGATCCGAAGTCGAGAATGATGATTCGCTCAGAGTGCGTCATGGCGGCAAAGTTACCACGCACCCGCCACGCGATCATCCGATGTGGTATTCTTCCACGTAGTCCAGGTCCTTGCCATACGTCTCCTTCATCGTCAGCAGTCCGATAAAGGCCAGAACCAGAGCAACGATGCCGACCACAATGGCTGAGCTGATAAGGGGCTGACCGCTTACGATGTGTGCCGATCCCTGCCGAAGCGTGGTAAAGGCGATCATCGCCGGGAACAGCGCGCCTCGCACGAGGTTTGGCACCGTCGTGGCAACGGTGGCCCTGAGGTTGGTTCCGAACTGCTCGGCAGCGGTGGTCACAAACACCGCCCAGTAACCGACGGCAAATCCAAGAAGACCGGTCTGCAGATACGTCATGCCGGCGCTACGACCCGGTGTGGTAAGATACCAGGCAACAGCTGCGACCGTCAGGACGAGGAACACCAGTACTGTGCGGCGGCGGCTTCTAAGCAGCTGGCTGATGAGTCCGCTGACGAGGTCCCCGGCTGCCAGTCCCACGTAGCACCACATCACGGCCTGACCCGCAACGACGTCGGCCGAGCCCCCTGACTCGAGTGTGAACTCGGGCGCAAAAGTGACCAGAATGCCAATAACATACCAGATGGGGAGTCCGATAGCCACACTGCTGAGGTAGGCCGGAAGTCGCTTGCGCGTAAGCAGCATGCCAAGATTACCGCGCGCAACGGGTTTGTCTTCGAGGCGTTTGAACATCCCGGATTCATGCACCTGCACACGCATGGCCAGAAGAGCAAGCCCCATCAGTCCGCCCACCACAAAGGCCGTGCGCCAGTCTGTGAACTGGTGAACCGCATATGCACCCACAGCTCCGAGAATACCCATCGATGCAACAATGGTGGTCCCGTAGCCGCGCGTTCTGATCGGCATGACCTCGCTGACGAGCGTGACGGCAACGCCGAGCTCTCCGGCCAGGCCGATACCGGAGAAGAAGCGGAACACGGCGTACATCTCGACGCTGGACACAAAGGCGTTGGCAATGTTCATGAGCGAGTACATCAGAATGCTGCCCATCAGGACGCTCAGACGGCCACGCTTGTCGGCCAGCAAACCAAAGACAATGCCTCCGACCAGCATACCGATCATCTGTGCATTGAGGATGATCTCACTCGCACTCATGATGTCGGCCGGCGTCGACAGTCCGATTGCCTTCAGCGATTCGGGGCGTACGATCGAGAACAGGATCAGATCGTAGATATCCACGAAGTACCCAAGCCCCGAAACAAGCACGGTCATCCACATCCTTCGATTGCCATCATTATTCATCATCGTGCGAAGCTCCGTGGTAGGTCGTGTGAATTCCTCAGAGTGAGTCCGGACCGAAGGCGTGCGGCAGAAGCTCATCCATGCGGTAGAAGACATCAGCCCGCTCAGGTGTGGTGCAGAGGATCTGCATCGCGGGATTGCATTCGCTCAACACCTGCCGGCAAGCGCCGCAGGGAGCGGCCGGAGATGGCGTGCCCGTCACAACCACACACAGGACAATGTTTCGACGTCCGGCCGCCGTAGCCGCAGCAACAGCTGCCCGTTCAGCGCAATTAGTCAGTCCGTAGCTTGCGTTCTCCACGTTGCAGCCCACATGCAGGCCGCCATCGGAATCGACCAGGGCGGCACCGACGAGGAAGTTTGAGTAGGGGGCGTAGGCATTGGCGCGCACAGCGATGGCCGCGGCAACCGCACGCTCAACGACTTCAGAGGACACTGCCGACGGGATCATCTCCGAATCTACGTATGGAAATTGCATTACGACTCCTGGACTGGTACACGGAATGCGCGCGGACCTTCCCGTGGCGCGGCGCTGAGATCGATCCCTACCTGGTGCTGGTTTCTGAGACAATGCTGCAGCAGACACAGGCTTCACGCGTTGCCGAGCTGCTGCCTGCCTTCATCTCGGCCTTCCCAACGATCAACCATCTTGCTGCGGCATCTAATGGCGACGTGATTCTGCTCTGGAAGGGGCTCGGGTATAACTCACGCGCTTTGCGCCTGCGTGATGCAGCACGGGCCATTGCTGAGCATCATGGCGGTGTCATTCCCGCGCAGCCGGATGTGCTACGGTCACTACCGGGCGTCGGAGCATACACCTCAGCGGCTATCGCATGCTTTGCATATAACGCGTGGACGGTAGTGCTGGATGTGAACGTCCGACGTGTGTATTCACGATGGCTTCGTGCGCAGGCAACTACCGCTGATGTTGCATCCGAGAAGGAGCTTGTTGATTTGGCTGAACGTGTGATACCTCGCGATGCACCCTCGACCTGGCATCACGCCGTTATGGATCTCGGGGCCACAATCTGCACGGCGCGACGTCCAAAGTGCTCTGCCTGCCCCCTGTCAGAGTTATGTCCTTCTGCAGGCCGAATGCTTGAAGCAGTGCGCAACCGACGTCCGGAGCCGCTCTTCAGAGGCGAGCCTCGTCGGCTATGGCGCGGACGTGTGGTTGATGTGCTACGCACGGCCGGTACGCCGGGCGTTACGCTCTTTGTACTCAGCGGATATGTGCTGGGCGCAGATGCGACCAGCGAGGAACGTCAGTGGCTATCGGAGCTGATCACGGCACTCGAACGCGATGGTCTTGCAGCGCGAAAGGGGCGACGCGTCACTCTGGCTGATTGAATGTGTAGGCCAGCGCAAAGGTGACGATGTTGAAGTTGCCGATGTTCACGTCGAGCGCCGCACGCACCGGACCGTAGTTGGCACTGAATCCGAAGATGAACTTATGATTGAGGTCCTCGGCCTCGACCGTTGATGTCTGTGGCTTCGTGTCGCCCGGACGCTCCGGCGTCGGCTCTGATTTACCACCCGGAGGATCAAGAGGAAGAAGTCCAAGCTGTACCTGCGTCTCATGCGGCAGCACATAGGTGTACGACGAGATAACGTCGATATGCTCGTAGGCATACGCACCGTAGATATCGATCACATCCCAGAGTCGCTTTCCGGCCTGAACGCTGAAGCTGCGGATCGTTGCATTTGCACTGAGCTTCGACTCCGTCAGTCCGATGGTGTTGGTCAGCGATGTTCCCTGATACACACCCTGCACGGACAGATCAAACCACCGCTCCGGGAAGTATTGCGACAGGCTGTGCTTAAGACCCACACCCCAGAATGAGAAGTCACCCACGTTCTCGCTGAATCGTACCGGCGGCACAAAACGCAGAAGAAGTTCAGTGCCATAGAGCGACCCGATCTCCAGCTGTGGAACCGCAGCGGTGATCGACGACATGTTCGCGCCCGGAGGGAGGGTGAGCGACGTTGGAAGGGTGAGGCGCGTGATCAATGAGTCGAGAAAGGCAGCCTGGCCTGCGGCGGAGAGTGCCAGGTACTCTGGCCGCTGCCGAAGCACAGTGACAAGGTTCTCCTTGGTCGGCAACACCACACGATTGTCGGGCTGGAACCCAAACAGCGAAGCTGCCCGATCCGGAATGCCGAAGTATCCGGCCGCAAGGGCATCACGCAGGAGCTCGCGCATGAACACCGATGCCAGGCCCAGAGTATCCGAGTAGAGTGGACCGATCTTGTACACACCGCCGGTGGTTGTTCCGTGCTTGACCAGTGCATCATAGAGATTTTCCCTCGCACCCAGATCAAGGCTCGGATCGAACCACTTCTGCTCCTCAGCGATGATGCCCGCCATACCGTTAACGCTGACGCGGAAGTATGGTTTATCGACCTTTTCAGGAACGTAGGCAGTTGTAAAGAAGCGGGCGTTCGACGTGGCGTTGATCGTGGTGACCATGGGCTGTACGAACGGCACGGCGTTGCTCTCGAAGACGCTCTTCATGATCGAGCGGGTAAGATCGACGGCAAGAGGTGCAGGGGGCGGCTGGTCCTGGGCACGCGCAGAAGACAGCAATGCGGCAACCCCGAGGATCAGTAGAAGATTCTTCATGGTCAGGACTTGAGACGGTTTCGGATGAAGAAGTACAGCGGAAGTGCCAGCACGGCAACCGCAACGATCTGCAGCAGTGCGAAGGTCACGGTAAAGATCAGACCCAGCACCCATTTCAGAACGATCCACAAGACGTAGCCGATGCCGAGGGCAAGGAGGATCGCGATGATGTTTCGTGCGTTCATGGTGTAAGCGTATGCAAAAGGTGGGCCAGTTGATGGGCGGCTGTTCGACGTTCGTACTTTAAAACTTCGGCTGTGTTTGGTGTGAGAATCTGCTCGCCCCTTTGCCAGCGCACAAAATAGGACTCGATGATCGAGGCCAATTCCTCAATCTCTCCCGCAGGGGCACTGTGTCCGGCCTCGGTCTGGCGAAGAAGACGATCAATGGCACTTCCTCGTGGGGCGACGGCGATCACCGGACGTCCGACGCCGAGGTACTCGTAGACCTTGCCGGGCACGATCTCCGCGCTTTCCTTTGCATCATCGACGATCAGCAGCGAGGCCTCGCTCTGCATCAGAAATCCCACACTCTGCTGATGCGTTACATAGCCGATCCTCTCGATGCAGGGGGCGAACGCAGACGCATCGAGCATGGCGTGGACCTCGTCGCCGAACCGACCAACAAAGCGCAGGTGCACGTCAGCAGGGCCCAGTACGCCGCGCCCCTTCAGCAGATCGAGAGCCTTGAGAAACTCTTTCGGCGTGCGACGACCATACATCGAACCCGTGTAGGTGATCGTGAACCGCTGGTTACGCGCATACGCCACGTGCGGAAAGTCTGTCGCATCGTACCCGTTCGGCACGTGATGAAACTTCTCAGGCGGAAGGTGAGGATACTTTTTAATCGCATCATCAATGATGCCCGTCCAGGCACACTCCACCGCATCGGCCTCCTGAAACACCGAGCGTTCAAGTGAACGGTCTATCATGGCCGGAAGAAACCACCGGTCTGGAGTTGTCAGAAACTGCGTCCACGGATCCCGGAATCCCGCGATCCAGGGCAGACCGGTACGGCGCTTCAGTGCCCGTGCGATGAGAGCGCAGGTGTACGGGGGTGACGAGCTGTAGATGGCTTTGATGTTGTGACGTCGGATGAGCTCTTCACCCTGTTTGACGGCCGTCAACAGCCATCCAACGCGGGCATCGGGGATGAAGAATGTGGCCCGCACAAACTCGGCGAGTCGCTCCTTCCATCCGGTTCGCTGTGCGCCGGATTTGTTGACGTTGACGTCGATGGCAGCCCCCTTCCCGCCCATGAATCGTCGATAGAGCGAGTAGGGTTCGATGATCGGCACGCGCACCACCGTTACGTCGGACGGGATCTTCGACAGCAGCGACTCATCCCGTGCCGGGAAGTCACCATTCTCCACGGTCAGCACGATCGGTTGCCAGCCGGTCTCCCGCAGGTAGGTCACGTGCTTGAGCACGCGCTGCACGCCCGGACCACCACCGGGTGGGAAGTGGTAGGCGATGACCAGGACGTTTTTCATGCGGGCAACTGGAGAACGAATGCCACTTCCATGGCAAGGGGCTTAACAGGCGGGAACCAGCGCCAGGAGGTGACCTCGAAGCTGGGGATGTTGCGTTGATACTTCCAGCGGAAGACCGGACGCAGAGCGAAGTAACGCTCATCGAGAATCGTCAGTCCGGCACGACGTGATGCGTCGGCTACTTTTTCGGCCGAACAGCGAATGGTGTGCAGGCGTTCAAGTTCCTCGTGATTGACCGGGTCGCCGGCATTGATGATGCGACGGAACAACGGCCACGGCAACATGTGCACGAAGGGCAGAGATCCGACGGCAGTGCCGAGCAACTGCTGATGACCGCCAAACGGCGAGGTGTACGGAGGAAACGTCACCACGACCACGCCGCCGGGTTTGAGCAGACGTGCGATGTTCTTCAGGGCAATGCCTGCATCATCGAGGTGTTCGATCACATCGCGCAGAAGAACAATATCGAATGCACTCCGCCACGAGTCCGGCACATCGTCGTAGATCACGTCATGGTGCGTAAACGTGATGTCGTAACCGAGCGAGGTCCAGACAGGCCGACTCACCAGATCAAGCAGTGGTGCTTGAATATCTGTCCCAAGCGCATTCACAGCTCCACGGTCCACAAAGGCCGCCAGTACGCCCCCTTCAGCACAACCGATCTCGCACACGGCCGGATGTGCCGGCAGCGTGCCGAGTTTCAAAAGCCATGGGATGAGCGTGTGCTCCGCCAGGCGGTATTGCATGCGCACATTGCGAATGGTCCGCGGATGCAGATCCATTCCCGCTACAGCCAGCACAGGATCGGTACGGGTCATTGTGCGTCAAAAATAGCACGGGCAAGGGGCGTATCTTTGCGCCCACGCATGAAGTACTCCATTATCGTTGCGGTCTACAACCGTCCCGATGAGCTACGGGAACTGCTTGAGACGCTCACACGTCAGACGTTTCGCGACTTTGAGGTGGTGATCGTTGAGGACGGTTCGACGCTGACCTCGAAGGACGTCTGTGATGCTTTCGCTTCCCAGTTAAGGCTGTCGTACTACGTCAAACCCAACAGCGGACCGGGTCCGTCGAGGAACTACGGCTGCCGCCGGGCAACGGGAGATATCTTCATCTTTCTCGACTCGGACTGCACGGTCCCCGACGACTACCTGCAGGCGATCGACAAAGCCGTAGTGCGTGATGGTCTTGATGCCTTTGGCGGTCCTGATCGCGAGCATGCCTCCTTCACGCCCACGCAGAAGGCGATCAGTTACTCCATGACATCGTTGCTGACCACGGGAGGAATCCGCGGCGCAAAGGTGCGCGTAGGGGGCGCATTTCACCCGCGCTCGTTCAACATGGGTATCACCCGTGATGTGTTCAATGACACGGAGGGGTTCTCGGGAATGCGCTTCGGCGAGGACGTCGAGTTCAGCATTCGCATGATGTCGCGTGGTTACCGTGTTGCGCTCATCCCGGATGCCTGGGTGTATCACAAGCGCCGGACGGACTTCAAGAAGTTCTTCAAGCAGGTTCACAACAGTGGCATAGCCCGCATTAACATCACTCTCCGTCATCCGCAAACGCTAAAGGTAACGCACTTCTTTCCTGCCGCATTCACAACCTATCTCGTGATGTCCGTCGTTGCGGCGCTAACGCAGCCGATTGGTTCACTGGCACTGTTGCTGCCTGCGCTATACACGGTTGCGCTCCTTGTTGAGAGCTCATTCAAGTACCGTAATCCCTTGCTGGGTCTGCGTTGCGTGGTTGCTGCGTACGTGCAGCTTCTTGGATACGGCAGTGGCTTCATCCGCGGCATTATCTGGCGGATCATCCTCAACAAACCCGAGCAGGGCGCGTTCGAAAAGACCTTCTACGCGTAGGGGGCTTCTTTACAGTCGCACCTGGACCATGAACGAGAAGTTCAGGTGATAAAGCAATCCCTCTGTCGGCTCGTTTAGCGGACGCGCCGTAAGGAGTTCGCCCCTTCCTTCTTTCCACGTTGGGCGGTCGTCGCGGCCAACAAGATTCATCACGCCGTAGCCGACACTTGTGTTAAGGAATACGGGGTAGTAGATCTCGCCCTCGATGCCAAAGCGTGCCATTGCGCCCATGCGGAAGGCCGAGGGTTTGCCGGTGTATTGATCCTGCGTACTGATCCATTTTCCATCAACGAAGGTCCGACCAGTATTGGTGATCGTGTTCTCGCCCACGAAGAGGAAACGTGCCTCGGCGCCCACATAGGCACGGGCAAAAGCAAGAGGAAACTCAACGAATGACCACTCGAAGCCTGTGAAGGCTGACACCAGATCGGTGCTATGGTCAACCCGGAAGTCATACCCGATTCCCTTGATGCTCTGCGTGCCCCGATACAGAAAGAGGTCGACCCCGACCGGGATCCGAAAGGTTTTCTGCTTGTCGAGATCGACATAGCCCCGCAAGCCCCATCCCACTTGAGCTCCATCAAAAGACCCACCATAAGGCCGGTCAGGGTTGCTCGTATCCGGCGAGCCGGAAAGCTGATAAACGGCGGGATTGTCGTTGGTGATCCAGTCGGTCGATAGACCGGTAGCAATGCGGAAACGGATCTGTGCCTCGACCGCCGTGGAAAGGATCGCTGACAGAACAAAGCTGACGATGAGAATCGATCGGTTCATGTGTTTGGCTCAAGCTGGGAAATGCCGTAAGAAACAACTCGACTGCGGCAATGTTACGAGAGTCTCTCTCGAATACTGAAGCGCTGTTCACTCAGATTGTTCTTCACGATGAGCTCACCGATCAGACCGATGGAGATCAGTTGCACCCCAACGATGATCATGGCGATGCCGAAAAGTAGCGAGTATGGACGCTGACTTAGCGGGATGTCAAATGCCCACTTCTCGATGGCCAGGTACATGTCGACGCTGAAGCCGATCAAAGCAAACAAGGTTCCAAGTGCGCCAAAGAAGTGCAGCGGGCGTTTCACATACCGTGTGGTGAACATCACCGTCAGCAGGTCCAGGTAGCCCTTCAGAAAGCGGCTCATTCCAAACTTGGACACGCCGAATTGACGCGCTCGGTGTTGAACCGGCATCTCCGTTACGCGGAATCCCTCCCAGTGTGCAAGGGCAGGAATGTAACGGTGCATCTCGCCATAGACTTGAACGGTCTTGACAACATCGCCACGATACGCTTTAAGTCCACAGTTAAAGTCATGAAGCTTCAGACCGCTCATCTTCGATGTCACGGCGTTGAAGAGTTTCGACGGAAATGTTTTATGCCACGGGTCGTACCGTTTGCGCTTCCAGCCGGAGACCAGATCGAACCCTTCCTCCAGCTTGGAGATCATTCCAGGTATCTCGTTAGGGTCATCCTGAAGATCGGCATCCATGGTGATCACGAAATCGCCCGTTGCCTCGGCAAACCCTACTGCCAGAGCAGCTGACTTTCCGTGGTTCGTACGAAAACGAATGGCCTTGAATCGCGGATTGGATGCATTGATTCCTTGAATCACCGAGAAGGAAGAATCCGTCGATCCATCATCGATGAAGATGACCTCATAGCGACCTCGAGCTATGCGCTCCAGTACGGTCTCGAGTTGCTTCGAAAGTTCAACGAGTGACTCTTCTTCGTTCAGAAGAGGAACCACAACAGAAATCGACCCCGCGATTCTATTGTGTGCCTGCCGGTTGATATCCGGTCCGCGTCGCTCGAAACGTCGTGGCGGATGAGGTCGACGCTGTTGCTGCCCCTGCCGACGATTAGCGCCCTGGGATGACTCCTGGCGCTGTTGTTGTGGCTGAGATGATTGCGGCGTCTGACGAGGTTGCTGCTGCTGACGCGGCTCCTGCTGCTGACGCGGCTCCTGCTGCTGACGCGGAGCTGGCTGCTGGCGTGGTCGTTCGGTCTCTTCGCTCATCGTGTTCTCGGTCTTCGTTAATCAACGGCGGACGATCATACACGTCCGATAGTGACCCCTCTGATCGGAAACTGACATCGAATAGATGCCCGGACCGAACGCAGAAAGGTCTATGGTATGCTCCGACGAGTCAAGCACGGCTTCGCTGCACACCTTACCCGTCATGTCGCGCACGCTTACCGTCGAGCCCTGATCAGCCCCCTTAACGCGGACGAATCCATCGCTTGGGTTGGGGTAGACGTTCAATTGGGATGTCGACGATGCCATATCAACAGAGGAGAACTCCGTTGCATCATACCAGACAAGTACCTTGAGCTTGGTAATAGCCGAATTGGTCGTCGAGTACACAACTCCCGGGAGCAGTTTCTGTTTAATGAAGTTGTCGGGAAAGTCGGTGATAACGTCGGTAATGTATGCGCTATCAACAAACTTCGGCATCTGGCCCCACCCGATCTCCAGGCGTCCGCCGTTCCACGTCACTCCGATCTCATAAGTGATCAGTTGCTTTTCACCAATCTTCAGGGCGCGGATGTCACGAGGGCTCAGCCAGATGAAGTCAGGTGTCGGTGGTATGGAGTAGACGATGAACACTCCGGCCGGAGGAGGTAAGGATGGGATCTCCTGTTCCTTAAGGACCGTGTCAACACCGTCCGTTGCTGCCGGATGTGCCCCAACAGAAAAGTTGAACGTCGACAATCCCGTAGGAAGCACGTTTGCAAAGGACAGAGGGATCTGCACAGTCTGAGCAGACAGTGTGTATACCATCAGAAAGATGGCGATAAGCGCGGAAATGATTTTCATTGACGGACCTTCTACAACGAACAAAAAAGGGCAGCAGTTACCTGCTGCCCTTTTTGCTCCATTTCTCATGAATTAGCGGACAACGGAAACCGAGTTCGTTGTCGAAACACCGTTGACAGTTGCCTTGACGATGTAGTTGCCTTGGCTGATCACGGCTGAGTTGAACTCATAGCCGTAGACGCCAGCTGTCTTGAACTCGTTGTTTGCAAGTGTCATAACAGCTTGGCCGACTGCATCGAATACCGTCACAGAAACCGTACCTGCTTCTGGAACAACCACGTTGACAAGACCCGTGCCATTGACAGGATTTGGTGTTACGTTGACGTTCAGTGAGCCGGCTTGTGCTTCTTCGCCCATAAGGCGGATGTACGGTGTACGTGCATCGGTGATCGTGATCACGTTTGGACGACCTGCGACTGCGGTTCCGAGCACGGCGCCCGAGATCGGGTTAACAACCGTGTACGTTGTACGTGGGTTGTTGATCGTCACAGTAACTGGGAATGTTACGCCCTGGATCGCAACCGTTGGATTCTTCTCGTCTTCAATGCTTGTCTGTGAAGTGAAGCGGACGTCAAAGATTCCTTGTGGTGGCGTTGGAGGCAGTTCGAACATCGACTTGCTGTCAATGATGCCAGCAGGTGCAACAAACACGGTTCCAACGTTATTCGATGCATCCGCGATCGAAACTCGTGTTGAGTTCGTCTCGACTGCTTCGCGAGCAACCATCGTGTTGATAGATGCCTTTGGAGCCAGACCGAGCTTCAGATAGCCCTGACCCGTGATCTTGATCCAGTAACCCAGACCTGGTTCGATCTCCGTGACGGCCTGATAACCGCGGTTTGTTACGTAGCCATAGACATCGCCGAGACGTGTAGGAAGCGTGCCTGTTCCGTATGGAAGGATCGACAGGTTCTCAATCGATGTTGGGAAGGAGAGCGAGCCTACGGTGTTCCAACCTTCGAACAAACGTGTTGTGTAGGTCAGGTCATCGATCAGGCGAATACGTGAACCTGCGATCGTCTTGTCGACTTCGTCACTGTACTTAACGAAGTAGCCGACGCCTGGGTTCAGGTTCGTTTCGTTTGTCTGGTAGGTGTTCTGTGAGAAACGTACTGGAATGTTCAGTGCGTTCTTGAAGATGTCCTTCCAGTAGCTAGACGATGGGTTAACAGGAACCGAAAGGAGGTTCCAACCCTTATTGATGACTGGGAAACGTGCAACCTTCGGCAGCGTGTATTCGATGACAAATGACTTGATGTCAGCGTCACGGATCGTGTATGACTGGCGTGTTCCACCAAGTACTGTGCCGGCGCGCATGTTGACGTTGAAACGTGATCCATTCAGCGTGTCACGAATGAACAGCTCTGAACCTGGTGAAAACTCATCTGTGTTCCAAGCGACAACGATTGGGTAGTTCAGATCTCCACCTGCGCTGAAGCGACAGGTATAGGCAAGAGTCGTGTCCGAATAGATTGAACGGATGTCACGTGAAGCGCTCTTTGGTCGCTGAGCCGTACCTGCCCAGAGATCACCAAGACCGTTTGGCACAAGAAGCTTGCCCGTGTTGTCCTTCGGATAGAAGCGAGCTGCAAACTGTGTTGGGTTGATGTCAGTGGCGTATGTGGTTTCGCCAAAGAGCGTGTCAATGTTGTCTGTTGCACGGTTGCCGACACCGAACGTTACATACGTGATCTCATTCGGTGTGTTCGAGTTGCGAACTTGGAGTGTGATACCGCGTCCAAGGAACTCTTGGCTACGCTTCCAGTTCTCATTCTCGTCAAACACGTTAGGCTCATACGGTGTGCGGAAGTAGATGAATGTCACCTTGAGACGCACAGGCGAGACATCAAGCGAATTCGACTTGAATGTCAGGTATCCTACGTACGTGCCTGTGACTTCTTGATCGTCACCATTTGGCAGTTCGTTTGGATCGCAAATGATGCGGAGATTAAGGTCACGCTGACCGACTGTGGCATTACCTTGTGGGTCGACACCAACCGTACTTCCAAGGATACCCTTGTCCATGTACTGGATGTATCCTTCACGGACCGGGTTAGGGAATGGGTTCAGTTCCGTCTGTCCGCCACCACCCTTGGTGAAGGACTTGAACTTCAGCCACTTGTTGTCCGACTGAACCATGATGTCGTAGGCACGTGAACCAGTCACTGCATTAATGACGTCCACATCACGCGTTCCGATACCACCAGCTTGATCGTCATACGGTGTTCCGTAGTCAACGGTGATCGGATCAACAACATACCATTGTGAACCAAGCGAACCATTCACGGAATCGGCCAGGCGGAATGCAGGATTTGCAACGTTCGTGAACGACAGGCGTGGAGCAACGTCTGTTACTTCAAGCCAGATCATACCACGACGTGATGGACGAAGTGGATCACGGATTTGATCAACACCGAAAGCATCTACGAAATAGTTGTCGATACCACCAAGACCTGCATACTCGTCAGGAGCAGGATCACCAGGGAATGCGATCTGCTTGCCCATGGCAAAGTCGTTGTAGTAGAGCGTGTCATTGGTGATGATGAGCGGCGTACGAGCGCTCACAGGGTCGATCGCCGTATTGGCAATAACACGGAAGCGGAGATACACCAGCTCCGTGTACGGACGCTGATCGCAAGGAAGAGTCACGTCACCAGTCTGTGGGAGTGGCTTCGATGAGATGGCCGTAATCATAGCGCGCTTGCCGCGAAGACGGTTTTGAATCGGAGCTGCGATCACTCGCTGATACGAAGTATCGCGTGCAACCGAAACCGAAAATTCAAAGTCCTTGGCAAGACATGAGACCGGAGTCATCTGTGGACCGCGAAGTGGACCGTTCTTTTCAATTCCGATGAATTCAAGAGCGGCGCTATCGAATTGGACCTTGAACTTGAAGCTATAGATTGGAAACGCTTCATAGATCGCAGTCGACCTCCAACAATTCTTCACGTACACAGGTACTAGAAGTGTGCGCTCTCCATTAGGTCCGCGGCTTGACGACCAGATACGACCATCAGGATAGACATTGCGGTTCCAGCTTGCCCCGTCTCCCGTCAACGAGAGCGTCGGCAGCTCAGGCTTGTTCTGTGCCTGGAGCATGACGGATCCAAGTCCGATCAATGCCGCAAGGAGGGCAACGACACCAAACTTGGTACCGCCGCTCCACAGAGCATAACGACGATTCATAGTACACTCCTCAGATGAGTTGATCAGTTGATTTTTCATTTCAGAATCAGTTTAAATGCATGATCTTCATTACACGAAAGCGCAACAAAGTACATGCCAGAAGACAAGTTGGATGTCGACATGACAACCGGATAGTTGTCTGTTTCGATCTGCTGGACTGTTTGACCAAGAAGGTCCCGCAGTATCAGCTTTTTCATCCCCGAATGACCACACATGCCGTGTACTTCGTTAGAACGAAGTGAGATCGTACATGCGTCCTCATCCGTAGATGTTGAGACATTTACATTCGGTCGATCGATCGTAATTAAAACAGTATCGTTCAGCGCGGGTTGGACACAACCACAAGGTGTTCTGTCGATGACACTGGCACTCACATTTACTCTTCCAGACGCTTCCATACTCCGCCGCTTAACCACGGCCACGATTTCGGGTTCGTCACGTGTTAAAGAAGAAATAGTGACTCCTGCTCCTGTTGACCCTATCTCTATGTCTTCGATCGTGCACCCGACAGCAAAGATCGAGTCAAATACCACAAGTGTTGAGTCGGATTGTCTTTCAAAACTGAGAGCAAGTCTGTACTTGGCATTTGTTTCCCTGCTGAGATTCTTGAGTTTCATTGCTACCGAAGTAGACGCCTCAAGCTCCGATATCACCGCCTCTTCCTTATCAAACTCGCAACCACTGAACGTACTGTTTTTGCGAACGTTGATCGCCGTAACAGAGTCTAGGCGCCGAACTGTGAACTTTCTCTTGAATTCACCATTGAAGTCCGGCTCTATCGGCAGTGTTAGTTGCCCAATCGAGTTGCATTCCCCAAGATAGTCTCCAGATACTGCGAACAGTGGAAGGCTGCCGGCGACGGACCTCGCGATGTTGAATCCATAGATCCTCATCTCATTCGGAACAACAACATTTAGTATTGGGCCGTTGGACATCTGCGCAGAAAGAGTTCCCTCTTTCAGGGCAGCTGAGGGGCGAATGATCGACCGATCATAACCGATTGAAATGTCAAAGGACTCTAGGCTGTCGGAGAAGTTGATCGTGCCTAGCGAAAGGCTTATCAGCCAACTCTTCTCACCTGAACACACATCTACTACCTTTAGGGAGTTGATTCGAAGTGTGTCTTGTGCCTTGACCGTGCTGATCGTCAGTCCGACGATCAGCACGATCACTTGCACAATCATTTTCAAGAGAACGCTTCGGTTTCTATCAACGAACGACGTTGACAACCTTCACAGCTGACACGCCAGCACCTTCGATGCGCACGATGTATGAACCGGCTGCCACGGCTACTCCGCCCATGTCAGTGGTATTCCATGTTGTGCTGTAAGCGCCTGCAGGAACCGTGCCGTCATGGATCGTATTAACGATCTTACCAAACATGTCATAGACACGGACAGTTAGGTTTCCACTCACTTGTGCGTTCACAGCAAGTGCCATTGTTGCAGTGACTGGATTTGGATAAGCCGAGACATTGGCGTCGTCATTCTCGACCATGCTAATCGTGTGATTTGGAACAGCCGCTTCATTAAAGCGGATGTCGTTGAACGTCAACACATCTGATTCCTTCATCGTCACGAGAGCTACTGGTTGATTTCCATCGAAAGAACCGTTGCCAGCAATAACAGCCACATCGGTTCCATTGTCGCTGGAGACGACGTTTGACTCGCCAACAACCGGCGTCACCGAAACGATATCAGAGTTGGTGCCAAATCGTACACCGAAGGCACCGTCGTGGTTACCGTTCAGATATACCGGAACCTGCACAAGACCACCGCCAACATTTGTCGGTGTACCGAAGCGAACATTGTCCGCAACGTTGTCCAACGTGACCTTTCCAAAGTCAGGACCGGTCGTGTCGATGTCATAGATCCAAGGCAGATATGGCAGACGACCCGAGAGATAACGCATGATCAGGCCTGCGTCATATTCCGTTGCTTCGTAGTAGATCTGATTGAGGCTGCTAACGTCTGGTGCCTTGCCGTCTGGACCGTATAGCCCGTCGCCTTCAAACATGACACGGACAACTTGCTTATTGGTGTTTGGACCAACACCCTGTCCAGGGAAGAACTGCTCAATGTCGATTGTACGACGCCAAATCACAATGTTGCTCGTGCCCGGCTGAAGCGAGTCACCCGAAAAATCCCTCTTGAGCTTCGTGAAGTAGTAACGACCGGAGTGATTGACGTCGGCCAGATAGGCTTGACGCTTCCAGATCGAATCGAGCGGACGCTTGGTCACGATCGAGCGCATGATAACGCGAGCATCGTTAGCCGTCACGCGACGATTTTGAGGAAGATCAAAGTGACGCTGGTTGATAGCACCAGATGTATCAGCGTCGCCGTAACCCCAATCGCTAAACGTCAAATACACGATTGAACCAAAACGGATCCGAGCATCGGAGCGACCACCGGATGGCTGCCAAACCGATGTTGAATCGGTGCGCGTGTTTCCACCGACACCTGGCTGCCATACGAGACCGTTCCAGAAGTCCGCGAGGAACCCTGGGAAACCACCGTTACCCTTGATGCCGATAGTAGCACCGCGTGTGACGACCGTTGTGTTCGTTGTGTTTGGGTTGCCACCAACTTGACCATAAGCGAATTCAACTTCGCCCTGGTTGTTGTTTGTGGCACCGCCAATGTAGATACGAGCCTGGAAGTTTGCCACAGATGAGTTGACGGCAACAGGCGACGTATTGATGTTCAGATTCTTCCATTGCACGATGATGCAAGGACGAGCTGGCTGGATGATCTGACAGCTTTCATCGCGGTCAAAATCAAATGCCCACGAGATCTTCGATGGCATGAAGCCACCGGCGATGTCTGCTGCAGTGCGGAAACGGTGGTCACCCCAGAATGGAGCGAGAACATTATCCGGGTATGAGCTTGAGTTGATAAAGAGTCCAATTGGATTCTTTGCAGAAACAAGCTTGGTACGTTCGAAGGTCAAGAAACCATTGATACTAACGTACACACCTGAATACAGAGTGCCGTTGTAGTTGTAGGTCACGCCTGCCGGGAACTGGATGAAGGCGTAGCCATCGTCCAGGTCGTTGACGTTTGTTGGCGGAAGCGTAAAGTCTGCTGGGGAGATTGTCGTTGCACTCACTCCGGGGCAGTTGTCGAGATCCCGATAAGGGAATCCAACAACGAGCTGGGGCTGGCGGAACTGATTAAAGATCTGCTGAGCCACGCCCTCAACCGCACCGATCGCGAATGAACAGAGTACAATCGCCGAGGCAATTAATACCTGCTTCTTCATAGGGACTCCAAGTTATTCTTTTGTTTGTTTTCGTGTCGGTTAAGTAGGGGGCCGAACCGAAGTCCGGCCCCATGGATTGCTTTAGCGGATCACTACGACTTGCTGAGTCGCAGTATTCGTTCCGTCACTGATGCGCACTGTATATGTACCTGAGGCAAGAGCAACACCATTTGTTGTTCCGTCCCACTGCACAGAATGCTTACCGGCCGAGTACACTTCATTGGCAACCGTTGCCACACGCGTACCAACTGCATCATAGATGTCAACGCCAACCTTGGCAGCTGTTGCCACGTTGAACGTGATCGTTGTCGTGCCTGCAAATGGGTTTGGAGCAACACCCGTGATAGCAAACGTTGATGCTGTCTCTTCTTCATTCACCGGCGATGTGAAGTCGTACACAATGACGAATCCTTCAATCGACGTGATGTTAATGAGAAGCGTGTCACACTCAGAGTTTACACCATCGCGCTTCTGGACGCTTGGGATGGACTTACCGGTGCCCGTCTTCATGTTGAAGTCGAACAGCTGACCATTTGACTGGTCATCACGGATGTAGTATGAGCCTGGGTTGTTTGCATCCTTCGCAGGAATTTGATCCTTACACCATGTCAGACGAACTGGATAGTAGTTCGAGCTTTGACCTGTTTCACCACCAGCCTGGAAACGACCTTGATAGATCGACTGTCCTGCTGAGTTAGAGAATGGATGGATGTTGCGGATCGTGCCGTTACGCGTTGGAACAGTCCAGCGGGCGTCGAATACGTCGATGTAAGGAACTGGCGGCAGTTCATACTCGCAGTAGTTCGAATCAAGCTTACCGAACGATGTTGCCTCGTCACCGCGAGTGGCGATAGTTGAGCCTCCGACACCGAACGTAAGGTTCTGGAATGCTCCGAGGTTGTTTTCGACGCGAACCGTAGCTGAGAAGCGTGTTTCATCCGACACAGCAACTGAGTACGTCAGTGTATCCTTCGCTCCTTGACGATCTGTTACGATCACCACGATGCGAATACGACCGTCGACGATGTTGCCCTGAAGGTTGTCTGTAGAGATCGCTACACGCTGCGTGTCGGCGACTGGACTCGAAAGCTTCTCTGGCGAGAATTTCCACGTACCAGCTGGCTCCGTCACTTCGAATGTCAGTTCTTCATTCGCAGCCTGCGTGCGACGCAGATCAACGTCGGTGACGCGGATCGTGTCTGTGTATGGCTTGCCAGCCTCAACGCAGCGGATGATTGGTGACTGAAGAAGCGTTGGGTTGTGATTCTTTGCACGAATTGTCAGATCGTAGGTCTTGATGTCACGAAGACCACCGGCGTCTGTGACGAGAACCGTAACGCGGACGGTCGTATCTGGATAAGGGACATCCGTAACACGCGGCGTTCCGTACAGGATGCCCGATGTTGGATTGATCTTGAGCCAGTTCGGTGTCGTCTTGCGTGAGTCATCAAACTTGATGAAACCGGCTTCAGCAAAGTAAGGGTCGATCTGAATGCTGTCGCGAGACTCGCTAGCATAGATCAGTTCGAATGCCTGCGTTTGACCAAAGTTAGGATCATAGACCTTGATGCGACGGGCGCTATCGATGAGTTGCGTGTTGTAGTCTTCGTCTTCGATGGCATCAGCGAGCGTAGCATCTAGCAGGCTTGGCTGGAAGTTCACGAAGAGACGACGTGTCAGGGTGTTGATACCACCGTGACCATCATTTACAACCACTGTCATGACCGTGTCCGTATTGCGGTCGTCGTTGAACGGACGGCCCGGATCATAGTCGTTGATAGGCTGAAGCAGCTCGTTAGCAAGATCGCGAGCGATCCGAACTTCGAGGCGACCGCGAGTCGTGAAGTCCTGAGCAAACTGGTCAGACGAGCCTGCGGCTTCATACTTGCGTAGGAAGCGTGAAGCCATCCAGCTTGGGCGTGCCTGAATGATTGTTTCAAGCGACGTGTCGGCTGGAGTCTCACGGATCGAGGTGGAGAGGAATCCATACGATGTGCGACCATAACGGAAGTCCCATGCGCCAAGACGCTTGACAACCGCACGATTCTGATCGATTGCCGCGAGGTCCTCGAACTCATCATCCGTATTGATGTCGGCACGGAAACGCAGCGAGTCAGTTACGTTGGCCACAAAGTGGATGTTCAGCGTGTCGTTCTGGCTTGACGTTGGGTTGTTGTACACCTCATCAAGGATGTTGTTTGGTGTCGCCTGCGGAGCTGGAACGAAACGACGTGCTACACGACTCGTCGTATTGAACATCCGGAGTGTGTCAAGGTACGTACGCGTAGCCTTGTCGTAAGCATCAGGATCTGTGGTCGTCGGATCGAGAACGATCGTTGTGTCACCCTTCCACATACCGGCGTTAGCAAAGGCGCTTGCACCAGTTGAACGGTGATTCCACAGGAATCGCGGCATCGAGTCGACAACGTGAATGCGGAACTGATACGACACAGAGTCGAGCCAGCCGTAATTCACAGTATCCTGCTGCAGGTAACGTGCATTTGTGTTGCTTGGATCGCGTTGGGCCAGTGGAAGAGCATTGTTGTCATACTCTTCGGCGTGGAAGTACGATGGATACGTGTAGAACCAGCGACTAATGTCTGATTCGCTCCATCCCGACTTGCGAAGCGTGTCGACGATCTCAACGCTTGGTGGGAAGTTCTTTGCAACAACTTCGACCAACTCGCCGCCTGGAACGATGTATGGGTTGATCGGACGTCCGCGGAAGAAGCGATATCCAACAGCGCTCCAACGTGGGTTGTTCGTTGTCGAACCGGCAAACACAAGCGTGTCACGAAGCCAGTACTGCAGACCTGAATTACCAGTGCGAATCGACCAGAAGTACGACAACTGCGCGTTGAAGTTTGGATCGCGAACGACACGTGGGTCGTAGAAGCGATTCACGTCAACTGCTGTAATCGAGAAGATCGAGTCACGCTCAAAGACATCGCGACCTGGGATCGGCTGATTGAGGATGTCGGCTGGATAGCTAGCTGGCTCATTGAACCAACTTCCGCGACCAGGACCACGTGATGACTGAGCAGCCGTAATTGGCGTATAGAGACGGTTTTCCGTAACAAACACGCGATTACGAAACTCTGGGTGCAGCAGTGGCGATGTTGGCAGCGTGTCGGCACAACCCGTGAAAACCGGAGGAGCCGTGTTATTGCCAATGTTAAAGGTCAGAGCGCCGTTGATTGCGTTAACAACGCCGTCTTTCCAAAGTGCGGTACGTGAAATGATCGTGATTGGGTCACCGTTGACGACTGGCAGGGCACGATAGCGCTCGCCAGCGTAGTAGGTTTCCTTGCCACCATCTGAACCAATTGTATTCGATGTCGGAAGTGTTGGACGGTTTGTCAGACGGAAATCTGTGCCGCCAAGCTCGCCGAGAGTCGAAGAGGCTTCGTAACGACGTCCGGCGAGTGCTGCAGAATCTTCTGCGATAGCATTACGAACGATGTTGCTCAGCAGGGTCGCTCCCGTGCCGTATGTCGCAAGACCTTCATAGGCACGACGAATGTTCGGGTCACCACCATTTGATGAGTCCGGAACAAAGTCAACGCGAGCACGGAAGATCGTATCTGTATTTGTTCGCTGTGACATGTTAACGCGGATGAAGTCACCCGTGCGTTCGTTGATCACGAAGAACACAGTCTCGTTGATAGCACGTGCATCGTTGTTCGCGATCTCGGCAGTGCCATTATAGTCGGCACGAGCTTCAAGGAACAGAGGATAACCGATCGGATGATCACCAACAAATTCCGTCTGCACTGCAGCCACATCCGTGAAACGATCTGCATCGTACGGATTACGGGTCATGCGCTTGACATACTTGTTGAATGATGGCTGAAGCGGATCAGCATACAGACGAAGCGTTGGCGGAATACCGATAGCGAAGTCTTCAATAGGTGACATACGGCGGCTAGAGTAGTCAGCCGTCTTGATGTCCGTTCCCTTGTCGAAGATGTCATAGACACGACCTTGCATAAGGAGCGTATCTGGGATCTGCCATGCAGGGATTGGCGTGTAAGCATAACGCCATGCTGATTCGAATGGACCCTGATTTGTTGGGTTCGACGTTGTGCCGCGGACAAAGCGCATGTGCGTCTTACCGTTACCGGCGATGAAGAACGTCTCTTGTTCGCGTGCAAACGTAGAACCTGCCGACAGCGGAAGGATCGTGTTAACGTTTGCTTCCGTGCGACCCCAGTAGTTACCGCGGAGCGTGTCTACACCACCGAAACCGATACCTGTGGTGCCTGCGAGTACACCCTTCGTGTCCTGAGCATCTGGAAGACGCACGATGAAGCGGGCGTCGTTGTCATAGATGCTGTTAGCTGCAGAGCTGTACGTGTTCCATGGAAGTGGACCCGTGATCTCACCAAACAGAACAGCGCCAGCGAGATCGCTTGATGCAGGATTTTCGGCGTTGACCATTGGGCCTTCGATAGTGTCGTTCTGACGACCGATCGACGACGTAGCCTTGTTGCCCGTTACGAGACAGCGAGCGAAAGCAAGCTTGAGATCATAGTTGTCAGAGTAGACAGCCGCGCCACTGAATGCCATGTTGTTCTGGAAACGAACACGGTCAAAGGCAAAAGTATCGACACGGACACGGATGCTGTCCAGGATGTAGATAGCACCACCAAGACCAGTGCCGTTTTCACGAAGCGTCGTTCCTGGGTGTGTCACCTTGATATCACCGCGCTGGGTGGTACCAGATCCCTGACGTGCTGCGTTTGGATAGACTTCGTTGTCATAGAAACGGGTGAGCATCCGTTCATCTGCGCTTGGGCTCGATGTGCCGAATGTGAACACGTCATTGCGTGGCGTGTATCCCGTTGCCATGGCGTTTGTGTTGAACGTTAGATCATCCATGTCCGTAACCATGAAGCGCTTGCGCGTAACGGTGTCTGGAGTGACAATCGCAACGGCACCACCGTTACCGTTCCACACCTTGTTGGCGCGAAACTCAACACCCTTGACCACGTTCAGGTCAGCGTTGATCACATACAGACCGCCACCACCGCGAACTTCATTTACCGTTGTACCCGTTACCTGGCCAACACGGTTGTTAATGAAGTGTGCGCGGACGTAACGCAGACCACGCTCAACAACCGGAAGATTTTCAGGGACGTTCACCGTGATAGCGCCGCCTGAGAAGCTAGCTGTGTTGTTGTTGAATTCTACGCCATAGTTGGCACCGTAGATCCACAGTGGTCCGGACGCGCCGCCTGCACCGTAGACATACATGTTACGTGCCGTATAGATTGCGCCCCCTTCGACCGAGGCCTTGTTGTCGCGGAACTTGATGTTGAAACCAAGATTGCGTGCTTCGATCACACCGTCAGATCCACCGATCCATGGTGAAAGATCGCGATCCGTAGTGCCGCGCTCAACGAAGATTGCTCCACCACGACCCGACTCGTTTCCGATGAAGTGAGTTGGTGGGTTATTGTCGAGATTGCCACGCACTTGGATCTGAAGAGCTCCAGTGCTTGCATAGATAGCGCCACCCTTAGAGAAGTTGCCTACCGATGCAGCGCTCGAACTGGAGAGTGTCGTGATGAAAGGAGTGACCGTGCGGTTGGTCGTATAGCGTCCGGCGAAGAACACGCGAGTGTTGTCGCCTACATATACAGCACCACCACGTGCACCACTCGTCACCTGGTTTCCAACTGGAGTAGCAGACTGACGGTTCTCAGCGTAATTGCTGGTGAACTCCATCGTGTCCTTACCCTGGAAATCATTGATGCCGATACCGATCGTCATTGGTGTACGACCGCTGATGAATACAGCGCCACCAAAAGCTTCGTTGCGCTGTGATCGTGTTGTCGTTCCGAAGACTGTTGCCGCGCGGCTTGATACGTCGCCAACAATGCGAACTGATCCGACACGGATCGTGTCCACATCGGCTACGAGAGCATAGTTGCCTGTGAAGCGTGACTGACGAATGCGTCCGAGATAGACAGCAAGACGGGCGTCGTCAAGTGACTGACGGTCCGAATCGGTCAGTGTTTCTGCACCAGCGTCATGAACGTTGTCTGTGACACGCAGACCGGTATTAATCGGTGTTCCGTTCAGCTGACTTGTGAGGAATGGGTTGACAGAAGGCTGATACGTCGGCAGAGCACCAATTGTAGCCGGTGGAACCGTCGGGTACAGCTGAAGCGTCGAACCGGTAAAAGCATCAACTGGCGCTTGCAGGATCTGAACAGCACCCCCGCGATAGCGAGCCATGTTGTTGCGGAAGTTACAGCCCACGATCCATGTGCGTGACGAGAATGTCGTGATCGCACCGCCCGAACCATTAGACTGATTCAGAAGCGTTTGGTTGGCTGTTTCTGCCTGGGCTGCTGTGAATGCCTGACCAGCATTGTTTGTCAGATACACCGGACGGTTATCAACCGTCGTGTCCTTGCGGAAGTTGACAAAGTCAACATCACGGAAGAAAGCGGCACGGGCACCAGGGAGCACGACGATGTGACCCCATTCACGCGAGAAGTTGTTCACGCGATCTGATGTAAAGGTGATGCGTGCTGGGTTCACGTTTACGGTCCGTCCTGAGACGCGGAACCAAGGGTTCAGACGAATAGCTGAAATCACGGCTCCGAGATCAAGTCGGGCTGCCCGATACATGATCGCCTGAGCTGGCGTGAGATTCTGCAGGTTCGCGTTCGTACCAAGGTTAACGCGGAAAATCAGACCGTGCTTGGCAGGGTTGATCGTTGGTTCGGTCTCAATCGTTGAGGTTACGACACCTGGAGCACCGAAGTAGCTCAGGTCGTCGTAGCCCGTATACGGTGGGACCAATGGATTCACTGCCGTTGGGTTGTACGTGGCTGATGCACGTCCATCGGCAATGATGCGACCGCCGGTCGAGTCAATCAGACGACCGTTCGGAAGAAACTCAACTCGTGTGCCCGGCTCAATGATAAGAGTACCGCCAATGGTATAGGAACCACTGATACGGTACGTCGTATCGCGTACAAAAATCCGTACGCCTCCGGGTGGAAGACTACCGCGAACCTCAACGAATGGCTGCGCCAATGCGGGCACAATGTTGAAAATCGCGGTTAACGCGAGCAGCAAGCTGCCCAAACGAAACCAACGTTGCATACAACCTCCAGTTGTAAAAACCTTATTCTTTAGCTCTTTTTTCACGTGTTTGGACTCTTTCGGTTGAAAAAGTGGCAAAATGCCTCGAATCGCTAATCAATTGCCGTGCCAAGACGCGCCAACCCCGACTTTGCGGAGGCAGCAACTTCTGACATTTCGAATTTCTTAACGACCAAACGATACAGTTCCTGGGCTTTTGCTGTGTTCTTTGACTCTTCGTAACAGACCGCCGCATTGTACGTCAGTCGATCTTCAAGGCCGGTTTTGTCAGCCAACGTAGCAGCTTCTTCATAAAGTGCTGCTGCTTCCGAGAAGTTTTTCTGCATCTCTCGAACGGCCGCAAGTCCTTGCTTGGCGCCAACTTGGATCAGTTGCGACGACGACCCGGCAGCGCGGCTGAACTGTGCTTCAGCTTCCGATGCCTTGCCGAGGTTTACAAAAGCGTTGCCGGCCATCAGCGCGGCCTGCTGTCCCGCTGGCGTGCCATCATACTCCTCGCTGATTGCCACAAGCCCCTTGACGGCCTCATTGCCCATCGGTGGTATGCCCTTGCCGGTCAGCGCCTGTTCGTACGCACCCATGTCGTATGTCATACGAACCCGTGACAGGTGCGTAAGACCTTCAACATTGAGTTCCTGCTGTTGAGAGTCGTAATAGAAGTATCCACCGATGACCAAGGCCAGAACCGCCACTACACCAACAATGGTCTGCCAGCGGTTGGTGACAAAGTCGACGGCATTCTGCGCAGAACCTGCCGACGAATCGGATGTTCCGGAAGTACTGTAACTCTCGTGTGGCAAGCCTGTGCTCATGCACCCCTCAAGCGTTCTACAAAGAAGCGATCACCCCAACTTGGGCTTCGCAAAACAGACGGTCTGCACCACAGGACAGCGGACCTACGCACGTGGCGCGGTCCGAGCCCAGTGAAACAGACTTGCAAATATACCGATGTTGGCCTATCTGACCAACAAGAAATATGAACAGGAACTTTGCGGTTAAGCCTTGGACATCTGTGTAGTTACAGACGATATCCACAGCCCGGCCCGGGTCGTTTTCAACAGCCCTGTAGTGGCTATCAGAACCTCATGGTTGTGCGCACCGCCTCGGCGATGTCCGAAACGCTCAGAAGGATCGCCTGCTCAAGACTCTTGGCAAAGCCTACCGGGGTGTCCTTGGACCCGACACGTGCAACCGGGGCGTCAAGGTACCGGAAAAGCTCCTCGCCGATAGCGGAGGCGATCTCGCCGCCAAAGCCACCGGTCTTCTTGTCCTCGTGGGCTACAACACACCGCCCCGTGCGGCGGACATGCTGGAAGACCATTTCCTTGTCCCAAGGGGCCAGTGACCGCAGATCAATCACCTCCACGTCGATACCCTCGGCTGAAAGCTGTTCAGCAGCCTGCAGACTCCAATGCACGGCAGAGCCGTACGTCACGATCGTAAGGTGGGAGCCCGCGCGGCGGACCTTTGCCTTGCCGAATGGGATAATGAAGTCCTCACTCGGCATCGGTGCCGACGTCGGTCGATAGTTGTAGAGAAACTTCGGCTCGAGAAACATCGTGGTGCCGCGCGAACGGATGGCATTTCGCATCAGACCCACAGCGTCATCGGCGAAGGAAGGGCAGACAACGCGCAAACCAGGCAGGGTCGTGAACGTACCCTCAAGATTCTGCGAGTGGTACAGACCGCCCTGAATGTAGCCTCCCGAGGCGAGACGGATCACCACAGCCGGTGCAAACTGACCCTTCGTACGCCAGTAGTCGTGCGTACACTCGATCAACTGCTCCATGGCTGGCCAGAAGTAATCGGCAAACTCAGCCCCCTCCACCACAACACGAATGTCGTCGCGGTAGCGAGTCATGCCATTGGCCGTCCCGACAATGAAGTCCTCGGCGATCGGAGCATTAAAGACCCGATCGTTCCCAAACTCGTCCAGCATGCCCTTGCAGACATTAAAAATGCCCTGCTTTTTGAAGGAGGCAACATCCTGACCGAACAGAAACGTCGCCGGATTACGCCGAAACTCCTCGTGCATGGCATTGACGATGCCCTCACGGAAGGTTACGACCGGAGCGTCTGGCGAAGGGGTATACTTCGCTTCAGTTTCGTCGTGGTACCCGACGACCGGGTCGGGAATCACGAAATCAGTGTACGAGGCCGGATCAGGGTCGGCAAGGGGCTCTATGGCATCCGCCGCCGCGAAAATGGCGTTCTTGTTCACATCCTCGATCGCCAGCAGCTCTTCTTCCGTTGCAATGCCGTTGGCAATCAGCGTGGCACGCATGCGCGGAAGAGGGTCGCGGTCCTTCATGGCCTGAAGTTCCTCGGGCTCGCGGTAGAGCTCGTGGTTGTCCGAGTTGGAATGCGAACCGATGCGGTCACAGTCGGCATGGACCATCACCGGACCCTTGCCACTCAGGGCATAGTCGCGCGCCTCTTCCATGGCCCGGAACGAGTCCATGGGGTTGCGCCCGTCACAGTAGATGATCTTCAGATTCGTAAAGCCGCTGAAGTTCTCCGCCACCACGGGGTTAGCGGTCTGCTCACGCACCGGCACACTGATGCCGTACTTGTTGTTCTGGATCACAAAGACGATCGGAAGCTTCTCACGATCAGCGCCGTTCACGGCCTCGTAGTAATAGCCTTCTGAGGTTGTGCTCTCGCCCGTTGAACAATACACCACTTCGTCACCCTTGAACTTCCGGATCGACCGGGCCGTGCCGACGGCCTGCTGGGAATGGTTGCCCGTGCACGAAGATGAGTTCTGAAGGTTGATCGAGATCTTGGCAAAGTGGTTGCTCATATGGCGTCCACCACCGGCAACATCAACGTCCTTCGAAAGACCGTTGGCGATGATCTCCTCAACGGTCACGCCGGCGGCAAGCGAGGTCAGCATGTCTCGATAGTACGGGAAGAGGAAATCCTTACCCGGACGGAACACCTTGCCCAGTGCCAGCTGTATACCGTCATGTCCGGCGAATGGGGCATGGTACGACCAGCCCTTGGCCATCTTGAGGTAGTTGGCAGCCTTCTCGTCCAGTCGGCGCCCCAGGTGCTGCGTACGATACCAGTCGACAAGGGTCTCCTTAGAAAAACCCTTGATGTCGAACAGGTCCTTTCGTACCGGTGCCGCACCGTTAGCAGAAGCCCCCTTCTTTGCAGGAGTGGCTGCGGTGGTTGACTTTTTCGACGGTGGTGATGCCTTTGTCGTCTTCGCCATATCAATTCATCCTTGTGTGTTCTTCTGTCATTACTTGGAACCGGTCTTACGCACAGGCGTGAGCCAGCCATAAGGATCCTCGCCGTTGACGGTGATCCGGTGAAACGCTTGTTGCAATGCACGTGTGACGTTGCCAACCTTGCCACGGCCCACCGCGATGCGGTCGACAGACTTGACAGGGGTGATCTCGACGGCTGTTCCGGTAAGAAACATCTCGTCACAGCTGTAGAGCATTGCCCGTGGGATGTTCTGTTCTCGTACGGTCACTCCCAACTCCTCAGCCAGCGCGATCACCGTGTCACGCGTGATGCCGGGGAGCAGCGAACTGGCCGCCGGTGGCGTGATCAATTCGTTGTTCACAACCACGAAGACATTCTCTCCCGAGCCTTCGGAAATGTTCCCGTATGCGTCAAGACAAATGCCTTCAGCATAGCCATTCTCTACGGCCTCCATCTTTACGAGCTGCGAATTCATATAGTTCCCGCCCGCCTTGGCCATTGATGGCATAGAGTTCGGCGAGATCCTGTCCCACGAGGAGATGCATACGTCCACACCATTCGAAGCCGCATCGTCACCAAGGTATGCACCCCACTCCCAGGCGGCGATGTACACCTCCACCGGACAGCGCAGGCCGTATACACCCATGTCGCCGAAACCTCTTAGTGCAAAGGGGCGGATGTAGCACTGACGCAGTTTGTTCCGGCGGACAAGATCAACGGCTGCCTCGGAAAGCTCGTCAACCGAAAAGGGCAGCTGTGTGCGGTACACCTTGAGCGATTGGTGCAGACGACGCATGTGGTCATGGAGCCTGAAGATCGCCGTGCCCTGCTCGGTCTCGTAACAGCGAATACCCTCGAACCACGAAGAGCCATAATGCACCACATGCGAGAGCACGTGAATGGAAGCCTTCTCGAACGGAACAAAGCTCCCGTTCTTCCAGATCGTCTTCGTTGGTGTGATTGGCATACTGTGTCTCCGACGAGTTCGTGTCAGGGGGCTGTGGCCGATTCCAATGCATCCTTCATCAACTGCGTGACCATTGACGGATTGGCCGTTCCGCCGGAGGCCTTGAGTACCTGACCAACAAAGAAACCAAGAAGGTTGGTCTTACCCGACTTATACTTCTGAACGTTGTCCGGATTGACGCGGACCACTTCGTCGACCAGCGCCGAAAGGGCAGCAGGATCCGAAACCTGCTTGAGTCCACGCTCTTCCACCACCTCTTGAGCCGTGCGACCACTTGCGAGCATATCCGGGAAGATCTCTTTTGCGGTCTTGCTACTGATCGTTCCGTCGGTGATCACATCGATCAGCGAGGAGAGCTGACGTGACGTCAGGCCGACTTCGGAGATCGCACACTTGCGCTCGCTCATAATGCGCAGGATCTCGGTCATGATCCAGTTGCTCACGAGCTTGAATGCGTCCGGCGTGCCGCTTGCAAGACTCCCGCATGCGTCTTCATAGTAAACGGCAACGTCCTGCTCGTCAACCAGAATAGCCGCATCATACTCCGGCAGGTGATACTGGGCCATGAAGCGCCTCTTCTTGGCCAGCGATAGCTCGGGGATCGACGCACGGAGCTCTTCAAGACGGTCGTGGTCAACCACTACCGGACCCAGATCAGGCTCCGGAAAATAACGGTAGTCGTGGGCCTGCTCCTTGGTGCGCATCACCTTGGTCTTCTGCGCACCGGCATCCCACATTCGGGTCTGCTGCACAACCTGCTCGCCCCCTTCCAAAAGGGCGATCTGGTCGTTGATCTCGAATTCGATTGCCTTCTCGACGTTGCGGAACGAGTTGAGATTCTTCACCTCTCGCTTTGTCCCGAAGACCGCCGCTCCGCGACGTCGCACCGAGATGTTGGCATCGCAGCGCATACTTCCTTCCTCGAGATTCCCATCACAGATGCCGAGATAGATCAGGATCTGCCGCATCTGCTGGAGATACTGATAGGCCTCCTGCGGCGTACGGATGTCCGGCTCGCTGACGATCTCGATCAGGGGAACGCCGGCACGGTTGAGGTCGACAAGCGTATCGATATCAAGATCATGGATGCTCTTTCCCGAGTCTTCTTCCATGTGGATACGCGTTATGCCAATGGGTTTTGTACCCTGCTCAGTCTCGATCTCAACATATCCATCGTGGCAGATCGGGTCCGCATACTGTGTGATCTGGTAACCCTTCGGCAGATCCGCATAGTAGTAGTTCTTGCGCGAAAACGTCGACACACGCCGTATCTGGCAGTTGGTTGCAAGCCCCATGCGTACGGCAAAAGACACCAGGTTCTCGTTCAGGACGGGTAGAACCCCCGGGTGACCGAGGCAGATCGGGCAGACGTTAACGTTTGGCTGGGCCCCGAAGGTGGTCGAACAACTGCAAAAGGCCTTCGCCGCCGTCGTCAGCTGCGCGTGAACCTCGAGGCCAATCACGGCCTCATAGGCGCTGTTTTGAGATGGTGCGGCGGTGTCCAAAGGACCACAAAACTACGGAAAATCGGCTCCCAAGGGGGCGCTTTCCGCCTCTGTTACCCAAAGACAAGGCTGCCCAGGTCTATGTTCCCCCCGCAGAGCACAATGCCGATCCTGCGACCCCGCGCCAGATCAGGTCGCTCCAACAATACGCCAATGCTCACACCGGCGCTGGGTTCGACAACGAGTTTTAGTCGAGACATGACGAGGAGCGTCCCGCTGCGAATACTCTCCTCGGAGGCGGTCTCGATCTCCACACCCATGGAGCGGAGCTGCGCAAAGGTCCTCTCACTCAGCCCCGTGCGCAGACCATCCGCAATGGTCATGCGGTCGGCAGGGGGCTGAAGCACCCCTGTCCGGAGTGATTCCCTCGCATCGTCTGCGATCGCTGGTTCGGCACCAACGATCAATGCTCCGGGCTGCAGAGCCCGCACGGCCGTGGCCACACCACCCATCAGCCCACCGCCACCGACAGGCGCCATGACGAGGTCCAGACGCTCGACCTGTTCGCAAAGCTCAAGTCCTGCGGTTCCCTGACCGGCCATAATGCGGTCATCGTCATACGGAGGCACTACGTGCGCCCCCGTCCGCTGGGCAACTTCTTCCATGGTGCGAAGCCGCGACTCCAGTGTGGGCTTGCAAAAGATGATCTCCGCACCATAGCCCCGCACCGCGGCAGCCTTGACGGCCGGTGCCGTATCGGGCATGATGATGGTGCAGGCAATCCCACGAAGCCCGGCCGCATAAGCAAGAGCCTGCGCATGGTTACCGCTGGAATGCGTGATCACACCGCGGCGGGCGGTATTGTCGTCGAGCTGCATGACGGCGTTGACCGCCCCACGCGCCTTAAATGCGCCTACCTTCTGCAGATTTTCACACTTAAAGAAGATCTCAGCACCGAACATCGCATTGATCGTGCGCGATGTCATGATCGGTGTGTGGTGGATGTGCGGTGCTATGCGCTCTGCCGCCTGCAGGATGTCCTGGATTCCGATCACAGCTTGCTACATGTTTCGCCGGTACTGACCGCCGACGTCATAGAGAGCACGGGTCATCTGACCGAGTGAGCAGATCTTGGCCGCTTCCATGAGCGCTTCGAAGATGTTTCCGTTGCGCACAGCCGTCCGTCGAAGAACGTCCAGGGCTACCCCGGCATCATCCCCGCCGCGCAGTTTCACGGAGTTAACGTTGGAAATCTGCTGCTCTTTCTCGTCGGTCGTCGAGCGGATCACTTCGTCTGGGATCACCGTTGGCGATCCCTTTGAACTGAGAAATGTGTTGACGCCGATGATCGGATACTGTCCGGTATGTTTCAAGGTCTCGTAGTACAGTGACTCTTCCTGGATCTTGTTGCGCTGGTACATGTTCTCCATCGCCCCAAGCACACCACCACGATCGGAGATCCGACGGAATTCTGCCTGCACGGCCTCTTCGACAAGATCCGTCAACTCCTCGATGATGAATGAGCCTTGGATCGGATTTTCATTCTTGGTCAGCCCCAGTTCACGATTGATGATGAGCTGAATGGCAACGGCACGACGCACACTCTCCTCCGTTGGCGTCGTTATGGCCTCGTCATACGCATTGGTATGGAGCGAATTACAATTGTCATAGATCGCATACAGCGCCTGCAGGGTCGTGCGAATGTCGTTGAAGTCGATCTCTTGTGCATGCAGTGAACGTCCGGACGTCTGAATGTGATACTTCAGCATCTGTGAACGCTCGTTTCCACCGTACACGTTCTTCATGGCCTTGGCCCAGATGCGCCGCGCAACCCGGCCAATCACGCTGTACTCAGGGTCTACGCCGTTTGAGAAAAAGAAGGAAAGGTTTGGAGCAAAATCATCAATGTTCATGCCCCGTGACAGGTAATACTCTACGTACGTGAACCCGTTGGCAAGCGTGAACGCCAGCTGCGTTATCGGATTGGCACCTGCTTCGGCGATATGATAGCCCGAGATCGAAACAGAGTAGAAGTTGCGAACGCTCTCACGAATGAAGTACTCCTGCACGTCGCCCATCATGCGAAGGGCAAACTCCGTCGAGAAGATGCAGGTGTTCTGCGCCTGGTCTTCTTTCAGGATGTCCGCCTGCACAGTTCCGCGCACGCTGGTAAGCGCACGCTGACGGCACTGCTCATACACATCCGCCGGAAGAACCTTATCACCAGTGATGCCCAGAAGCATCAGACCAAGACCATCACTGCCCTCCGGCAGCTCGGCTGATCCGTCGCCGTGACGGTAGGTGGGACGGGTAAGCCCCCTGCCTGCGAAGTGCGCATCGATCTTCGCATTGACCTGCTGCTCAAGTCCGTTCTCGCGGATGTACTTCTCACACTCCTGATCGATGGCGGCATTCATGAAGAACGCCAGCAGCATCGGTGCCGGACCGTTGATCGTCATGGAAACGGATGTGGAGGGGGCACACAGGTCAAAACCGGAGTAGAGCTTCTTGGCATCATCCAGCGAGGCAATGCTCACGCCCGAGTTGCCGATCTTGCCATAGATATCAGGCCGGTGATCAGGGTCCTCGCCATAGAGCGTCACACTATCGAAGGCCGTCGATAGGCGCGCCGCCGGCATGTTCTTCGATAGGTAGTGAAACCGTCGGTTCGTTCGCTCCGGTCCACCCTCGCCGGCAAACATCCGGGTAGGATCTTCATTCGTGCGCTTAAACGGATAGACGCCTGCCGTGTAGGGAAACTCACCGGGTACGTTTTCCTGCATGCACCAGCGGACGATCTCACCCCAGTCTTTGAACTGAGGAAGAGCGATCTTGGGAATGCGCGTGTGTGAGAGCGATTCGGTGAAGTTCTCAACCTTGATCTCGCGGCCGCGCACCCTGTAGGTGTAGAACTCGCCGCGGTAAAGGGCTTTCTTCTCCTCCCAGGAAGTCAAGAGCTGGCGCACCTCCGCGTCGAGCTGTGCCTCGAGGTCCTTAGCGGTCTGACGCAGCGCGTCGATCGCCAGACGCCGGATCTCTTCCTGCGTCAGCTCGCCCCCTATCACTGTGGTCTTTTCGATATCCATGAGGTCACTTAACGTGTGTTACGGATTGAAGAGAGATCTTCGAAAGAAGTCCGCCCGCCCAGAGGGTGCGCACTTCGCCGGCATTCACCCGGACGTCCGAGGGCGGCAGAACGATGGTCTTTGTTCCTGCCCGATACCCGATGACGGTGTAGACGCCGGGAGTAAGAGCAAGAAACTGTTCCTGACTACCGGGAGTGGCGCTGAACTCCCGAAACTCCAGACTTCGGAATTGTTCCGGGATAGTCTCGGTCGTGTCCTGCCTCAGGGCGATATCGATGGTTGGCGCATCGGGACAGAGATTGCCCATACGGATGTATGCCTTCGACACGTTGGGAGCACGCTCGGGCTCGCTCAGTTCAAGTCCAACGATATTGGGTGGTACCAGCGTACCGGTCACAAACATGGTTTTGCGGCTACGCAGTGTGGCGACCGTGCGGACATTGTCGACAAGGGGCGTGCCATTCGTGAGGATCTCCAATGCATGTGTGCCGAGATCCAGCTCGAGGTATCCCGACGCGTTGGGAAATGGTAGCTGTGACATCGACGGGATGATCTTCCCGTCGATCTTCACATCGATCGATCGAATTCCCGTAACGGCATTGACAACCTGAAAACTGCCAACATCGGGCGGGATAAGAAGGTCAACGGCAGCACTCTGGTCGTTGTCGGAATACAGTCGCGCCGTGAAAACCCACGCATCACCCGTATTGAGGGTGCCTGTCAGGAACAGCGTATACGAAGCCCCCTGAACAAAGGTCACACCTCGCGTTGCCGCGTCATAAGGGATCTGCCACTCACGAACAACTCGTATCTGCCGCTCTCCGGGGTCGACCGGTATCCAGTTCGAAACCGTGCGCAGCGGAAGGTCAGTAATGGAGAATGCCCGGTTCTGGTCAACATACACGCTGAGCTCGCCGAGCGTCCACGTTCCGGCATCCGTGGCATTGATCACACGAAGCCGGGCCTTTCCCGGGGCCGGACTTCCGGTATCGCGCACGACCACAACCGAATCGGTATAGCGCGTTGGCTCAAACGCTGACGTTCCCGGAAAGACAATCACCGAGCTTGGCACGGCCGCCGGGAATGCGGCACGGGTAGAGGCGTAGGGCTGACTACCCTGGCCGCCATCCACCACCACGTCCACCAGCTCGGCCGAGGCGTCGATCTGACGTATCGTGCTGCGCGTTCCGCCCGGCACGGCCGCGTCGAGCGGCACGCCGGCGACGTTCAGTCGCGCGGACTTGGATGGAGCCATCCCGTTGTACAGGCGAACAGTTGTCTTCTGTGGCGTGGGGGCAGTTGGCTCGCTCTCGCCGCAGGAGACCAGAACGAGGGCCGCGATGGCGGCAATGCACGTACGGATCAGTACCATCATCGACCCCTACGCTCTTGCGTATGCAGGTCTTCCAACTGCTCGATTGTGCCGTTGACCTGCCAGAGTCGACGCGCGATCTCTGACTGCTTTTCAACCCGGGCATCGTAGCGTTTGTTTTCCTCGACGAGTTCGGCCAGGTAGCGTGTTCTGTCGGGTGGGATGATGTAGATCTTCTCGCTCATTTCATCGCTGACCGAGTAGGATGACTCCCAGTCGAGCGCGCAGCGCTGCTTGAGCGCGTCCACGATCGACCGGTACAGCGTGTTCGTTCCGGGGTCGTTGAACTGTGAGGCGATCGTCCCGTGCACGGGCATGTTCTCAAGGGGCTCACCGAATCGCTGACGGCTGCGCTGGTATTGTTTGCGTACATCGCGCAGGGCATCCAGAGCTCCGCGTTTGTCGAACTTATTCAAGGCGATCAGGTCCGCATAGTCGATCATATCGATCTTCTCGAGCTGCGTAGCGGCGCCGAATTCCGGCGTCATGACGTACATCGATACGTCACAGACTTCCGTGATCTGACTGTCGCTCTGACCGATGCCGGCCGTTTCGACGATGATCAGGTCGTACTCGGCATACGAAAGAATGCGGATCGCGTCGGCCACGTGGGGATTGAGAGCAACATTGGCCTCGCGCGTGGCAAACGAACGCATATACACGCGCTGGTTGCTCACCGCATTCATCCGAATCCTGTCTCCGAGCAGGGCACCGCCTGTCTTGCGCTTTGATGGGTCAACACTGACAACCGCTATCGAGCGGTCTGGCTGGTCGAGCAGAAAGCGCCGTACGATCTCGTCCGTAAGCGAGGACTTTCCGGCTCCACCGGTTCCCGTAATGCCAAGGACCGGACGCCGCACGGCATCGGCGGCAAAGCCGATAAGGTCGTGCTGACCTCGCTCGGCACACGAGATCGCCTGGGCTATCGCCCTCGGATCACGCATGCGGACGCGCTCAGCCAGGTGCTCAGGGTCGTCGATCGGGGGTATAAAGTCGGACTTGGCAACAAGGTCGTTGATCATCCCCTGAAGCCCCATCGCCCTGCCATCATCGGGTGAATACACCCGTGTGATGCCAGCTGCATGGAGTTCTTCGATCTCGCTCGGTAGGATCGTCCCACCCCCTCCGGCAAAGATCCGGATGTGGCTTGCCCCCTGCTCGTCGAGCAGACGTCGCATGTAGGTGAGGTATTCGACATGACCGCCCTGGTAGGACGTCATGGCAATGGCCTGGGCGTCCTCCTGGACCGCGCAGTCAACGACTTCGCGAACCGATCGGTTGTGTCCAAGGTGTATAACCTCGCATCCGGTCGACTGGATAATGCGGCGCATGACGTTGATAGCAGCGTCGTGTCCGTCGAAAAGTGACGCCGCGGTAACAACGCGAACCATGGTCGAGGGCGAGTAGGGGGCTGGGGATTGCATCCGAATTGACTCGAGATGGGTGTGGACAACGTCGCAAAACTACACAGGATATAGGCTTTAAGTGGTCGGGGACGTCGCACCGCAACGGTATTCGGATGAATCGTCCGCATATTGCCATGGTCGATCAGGTCCTTTTCCCGCCACGTCCTGCTTAAGCGAATCATGACTAAAAACATAGGCACAACCGACAAAGTTCTGCGTCTTTCGATCGCCGGCGCCTGCGTCATAGCGATCGCTACCGGAACGGTGTCCGGCATCCTGGCCCTGGTTCTGGGCATTGCGGCGGTTGCCCTGACGGGGACGGCGCTGTTCTCCTTCTGCGGACTGTACTCCATCCTGGGTATTACCACCTGCAAGACCTCCCAGTAAGAAGTCAGCCGTGAACGCCGAGCTCATCATGCTGGGTGGGGCCGAGGAGATCGGCGCCAACTGCTGCTACCTCGAGCTCGATGGTACGGGTGTGCTGATCGACGCCGGTCTGCATCCTCGTGACCGAACCGTGCGGGCCTTTCCGGACGTGGATGCGCTGGGAGACCGGCCAACGGACGTTCTGGTGGTCACTCACGCCCACACGGACCATATCGGAGGCGTACCGTATGTGATGCGCCGGCTTCCGCACCTTCGTCCCGTTATGACGCACGCCACGCGCGACCTGAGTCACATCGTCCTGCACAATGGTGCACGACTCCTGAGAAATGAGATCACGACCGCTTTTCCGAAGCAGTGGCTGGAGTTCTACGAGCGCGAAACCATCGAGGCACTGCGTCAGGCCTTCGAGGCGGTTCCGTATGATGAGCCCCTTCGCTTTCGCGGTTACTCGGGTCGCTCACCCATCGATCTTTCCTTTCACTGGGCCGGACACATCCTGGGATCGGCCAGCGTTTCACTGAGCGTCAAGGGGTTTTCCATCCTCCACACGGCAGACGTGATGATGTCGGATCAGTTTGTCGTGCCAAAGGCACGTCTTCCGAGGCAACACGTGGACGTATTGATCACCGAGGCAACAAATGCGGCTACGGAGGATATGCCGGCCTATGCCGATGAGACCAGGCGTTTGGCGGGCTTCATCAACGACACAGCCGGACGTAACGGGTCGGTGCTCATACCATGCTTTGCCATGGGAAAACTGCAGGAAATGATCGTTCACCTCTACTCTCTCATGCGGCGAGGCAGCATTCCGCATCTGCCGATCTACTCCGGTGGTATCGGCGTGCGGATCAACAAGGTCTATGATCAGTATTGCTACAGCGATCCTATGAAGCGGCCCGGATTTGAGGTCTCCGACGTGCCGCAGGAACGTCTGCACCGCGACGAACTGGTAAGGGGCGACTTTATGCGTGAACCGTCGATCGTTCTTGCGCCATCAGGCATGATGAATACCGGAACGATGTCGCATACCCTTGCCAGAGAATGGTTCATTCGGCCAAACTTCGGAATCGCCTTCATTGGGTATCAGGACCCCGAATCACCGGGCCATAGTCTGCTGACTTCGGAAACAAAGAAACCGTTCGACTTCGGGTCCACACGCTCTCGACGTGTGTGTGAGGTCGAACGGTTCCGATTCAGCAGCCATGCCTCGCGCGAGCATCTTATCGAACTCGCTCAAGACATCCGCCCTTCAACGGTCGTCATCACCCACGGTGACTCGGGTGCGTGCGAGTCACTCGCTCTGGCAATTCACGAACGCCTTCCCGGCACACGGATCATCATTCCGCGGCACGGAGTTTCTTACACTCTGCTCAGCGATATCTGATCACCGGTTGATGATCAGGGGGCTCTGCAGCACCTGTCCCTGCCGGGTGCGCGACAGCACCGTGTAGGCTCCAACGCCCAGATCGGCCACGTCCACCGTACACATTCGTGTTGCCTCGCCGGGAGAGACCAGTTTCACGCGCACGCCACGGGCGTCGACGATCTCAATGCGCCCCACCGGCTGCGTCCACGTCAGATGTATCTGCTCGGAGGCCGGACGCGGCATGACGTCGAGTTCGCCCCCTACCTGAGCTTGTTGACGCACCGATGTCGTCACCGGGGCGGGTCGTATGATGGCATGAAAGCCAATGCTTGCCATCGTTCGCTCAGGCCGGCGCGCGTCGCGCACAACGAACCGATACCGACTTCCATCGGTGATGCCCACCGGTATCGTCCAGGTCAGCTCACGCTGCTGACGCGTCACATTGTTTGCGATCTCGGCCGTTGTTCCGCGCACGCCGTCCCAAAGCTCAACGTTGACAACGTCAGCTTCGAGGTCGTCACTCCATCGAATGGTGACAACGCTCCCGGGAAGCAGACTCATGGAGGACTCGGCAGAATGCACCGTCACTTCGGCCCGAAGGAGAACGAATCCGGCAAGAACGTAGACAAGACAGATGATGATGTTCGTTTTCATGAGGTGGTTTCCTAATAGTGATGAATGGGAGTGTGGGTTATGTGATGACCATCACGCACAATGCACAGATACACGCCTGATGCCAGACTCTCCAGTTGTATTGTCTCGATAGCCGAGCCCCAGAGACTGCGGTGCACGACCCGTCCTGTGGCTGTTACGATCATGATCTCCCCATCCGAGGGCAGGGGGCGTTCCACACAGATCGTTGATCCCCTCCTGCTGACGCGAACGCTACCACCGGGCACCTCCTGAACATCAGAGGTCCGCAGCCGAAACATGGCGTTGAACACCGTCGTAACGTTGATCGGCCAGCACAGGGTCCTGATCACCTGAAACGGCGCATAGATATCATACGGTACCCTCGTGTACGAGCACGTCCAAAACAGGAACTCATACTTCTGATTGCTCCATGCGTTCAGTCTGAAGGGGGCGTCACCGGTGTTGACGGCATGATCAGCGGTCGGCTCCACAAGCCCCGGATCAGTGATCTCGAGTCCGGTATCATAGTCGATGGCCACGGCGTGGGCACGGAAGCCCCGGCTTACCATAAACGGGATGCTGCTCGTGTCGGTGGTCTCCTTGCCCCGCCAGTACTCACAGTACATGTGCACTTCATAGGTCTTGATCTTTGCCGGATCGGTCTCGGCCGTGAGTATCTCTTCGGGGATGACCATAACGCGCTCGGCGTTTTCACACAGCACCTTGGCCGGAACCTTGCGGACGATTCGGCTCGCCCCCTTTCCCGACACTTCGAAGAGCTCCGCACACGACCCGGGAGGCATCAGACCCGTTGGTGGCATGGGTGATGTTTTGCCGATCCTGAGCGTATCAAGACACTGCGGGACGACGCCATTCCAGGACTGGTAGGGAATTTCAATGAATGTCTCGTAGCAGGTAACAGGCGGAAGTACCGGCTGAGAATAGGCAATGGCTGATACCGTGATAATCAGAAACAGCTGTACAAGGATCTTGATCATGGTGGATATCCAATGATGATTGTACATGACGTTATGAATCTATCGGACAACGGCACGCGAGACGTACCACTGTCCACGCAGGCTATAATCAGCATTTTCCTCGGAGAGGAAAATACGCGGAGCTGTTGGAGTTGACATTCCCCAGAGGCTCGTGGCAGACTCGAGGTATGTCACTTCTGCAAGGTGATCGTCCTGTTCGGCGACCGGCAGAAGTGCAGAGATGAGATTGGACCCCAAAGAAATGATGTCGTAGATAACGTCTTCCTTTGTAGAGCCGAGCGAGTCGCCCTTATAAAGATCGGAACGTTTCTGCAACTCGCCGAGAACATCACGGAGATTGTTCACAAGACAGCGGTCGTTATCCTGACAGTCCTCGTCCCATGATCCGATCCTCGCAAAGGCAAGATCTCCCCAATCCATCCAGGCCGTCTGTAGCCAGATCTCCCGATCACCGAAGCTGAAGTTGTCTCCTTCGTCTCCACACTCACGCGTACAGTCTCCATCCGGTATGCGCTGCTGACGGCAATCCGGGTAGCGAACGAAGCCGTCAGCGTTCACAACCGGACTATACGAGGACGTGTTCATACCATACAGCGCATGATACATCTCGCCATGGTCTTCCCAGAAGAAGTAGTCGGTATCTCCATCATAGGCAAACTTGGCGTCCGTGACGCGCAGCCCAAATCCGGGAAGCTCCATGCGCCTGACCGCAAAGATCTTCATCGTTTCGAGGGGCTCACCGTCGATCGAGCGCAGGCCCGTCGAGCACAGAAGGTCGATCATCCCTGCATGCAGAGCCTGCTTGATTGGCTTCGTGCCGGGCTGGTACACGGCAAACTCAACGATGTCGAGATACTGTCCCGATGATGACTGCACGAGTGTGTTACCCTGTTCCGAACTCACCGCCGTAAAGTCCAGATCTCTTGCCTGCGGATCAGTATGGAGAATGTTGGCCGTGCACTCTGCCGATATCGTTCCGGCGTAGGCCGAAGGCACGTCGAGTGGTCTGGAAAAGCGAAGCTTGATCGTTGTACCACGACGCGCGATATACTCGATCTGACGTCCACCACGAGGCTCGTCACGGTCGATATCGTAGTAGAGCAATGGATCATACCACCGCTCTTCGAAACGGTATTTCCAGCGCTCACCACCCTGATGTGTGCGGACGCGGAACGAAACGGCATCGATGACAAATCGTTTTCGGAATGCCGCGCGGATTGCCACTTCGCGGTGACCAAGCATCTGTCCATCGCACGACGTGGCATCGAAGCGTGCGACTGATTCGTCGATCTTCAGTGTGTATACCGGTGCGTTATCCACCGGATCGGTACCACGCGGCAGCGCATACCTATCACGCGCCGTCCACCATCGCCACTGCTCACCACGCTGCGTAGCGGCACGCACGATAAGTCGAATCTTGTCACCACATCGCAATCCCGCACGCTGCGTCGAAATGCCATTCATCATGCAGATCGATGTTGACAAAGGAATCCACCTCTCCACACCATTGATCGTAACAAGCTTGTCAACATCGATCCGCGTCTCGCTGTGCGGCGCGCGGCCGGTGATGACGTCATCATCACTGTCCTTTGAAAGAAGTACGCGCTCTATCCGAACGTCGATCGGCACGCGTCGACCAAAGAACACGAGTGTGTTTTCCGGATCCAGCAACTCGGCATCAACACAGAGATCTTTACGCCCCTTGTCAAACCAGACCGGCGGACCAGTAGCAGCATCATGATAGCCAATGATCTCCCAACAGTCTTCTGCCAGAACACAAACCGTTCGCGTTGTCCGGTGCGTTTCCTCGAACTCGCTAGGCGTTGTGAACAAGACATGGTCAGCAATCGAATAGCCCTCTTCCGGCTGCGAGTTTGCAATCCGAGCCACGAGTCGATAACGGTCACCGGCTACCGGCGTCAGCTTGATGAACCGTGGGTTGATGTACACATGGGGCTGATTGCCGGTGTAGCCACCGACCGGCGAACCCTGCACTGAAGTGCCCGGATTGACGGCCGAATGTACCAGTGCGGTTACGGGAACCGTTAGCGATGGTGCGGTGCTTGCCTGACATCCCGAGATGTTGCTCGTCCACGCTGCGAACGTTCCTCCCGTCAGGGGGCGAGCCGACAGGAACAGACGCGTGATCGTTGTGTCCACCATCAGCGTCGCGGTATCTTCCACCACGGCTATCTCCCGTCCATCCTGATCGCTGACGACAACCACGCCGAGCGTGTCAGCCGAGATCGTCACCGCTATCGTGTCTACGAACTCATACACGGCACGCGCCTCGATCTCGGGCTGAAGCGCTGCGCAGTCGACCGGCGATTGCACAGCCGGCGTGATCGAGCCATGCACTTGCGGAATCTTCGAGCACTCCCAGCGCAGAAAGCGCCATCGATCGTCTGAGTACTCCGGCATGACAAGAGCAAGGCCGGTCGTTGGAGTTATGACACCGCACAACCTCTGCGCCGCCGAATCAAGCGTCTCCGGTACGGCACGTCCATCGGTCGAGATACTCCGCACACTCAGCCGTGCAGCACCACGCACCATGGCTTCCAGGCGTCGATCATCTGCTACTTCGCCGGTGATACGAGATAGACGCGCATTCACACGAAGGGTCAGTCCGGGACTCCAGCCGCTTGTGCATCCGATCGCAGCAAGTGAACGGGTAACACGCTGAATCTGATACCGTGGTGCCGGTCCCCAGGTGCCATCTGATCGCTGCTGTTCCACCTCGATGAGATCGTACATCGACACGTCGTCATCGACCGGTGCGGTGAACGGCAGCCAGACAATACTGGAACAGGACACTACCTGATGCGTGTCCAGTGTGCTCGCACCAAGTCTCGGTACGTGTCCTGCCGTTGTGAACTCGAGATCAAGGGGTGGCAGCTCCTCCGGTCCCTGTGCCGATTCCACCACGATACCCTGCACGATGCATCGGTAAGTGGTTCCCGGAAGCAGCCGTCGCGGCTTCCATTCCATCGTGTAATCATCAAGCTGTCGCACATCGCCGACGATACATCGCTTGATCCATTCGTGTCGATCGAGCTTTTCTGATTCGCCCTTTCGGATCACCATAACCGTTGGTTCCCGGTGGCGTCCTGCCTTGGATGAACGGGGCAGTGCACGATCGAGTGACGACGCGTGAATCGGTGAAGGGGCACGCACTCGTATGCTGGCTGAAGGAGACACGTCCAACTGTCCGTCATACGGTATGCTGGTGAGCGACGCCACCTGGGCAAGGATGGACGAGGTTGCCAGCAGAGAAAACAGCAACACAGATAGATACCACATACAGACCTCCGATAGATAAAAGGTGATAACTGCACACCACCATGGTGTACCTATCGGTCGTCGTACGATTTAGGTCACAAACGTGACTTCAGCGGATCTCGATCCGGAAAACAGAGGGCCAGTTCTTGCCCGTTACATAGAGGTGGTCGTTGTTCGCGTCCCAGGCAATGCCATTCAGGACGTCTGTTGTTGCGGTTCGCTTTGATGCGGGGAGCAGTCCCGACATGTCGACCACACCCGTTACGCGCCCCGTTGACGGGTCGATGCGAAGGATCTTCTCTGTCTGCCAGACATTGGCCCAGATCTCTCCCTTGATCCACTCCAGTTCATTCAGGTTGGCAACCGGATTGCCGTCCATCGTCACACCGATGGTCCTCAACGTTCGATATCCCTCCGGATCGTGCACACTGATAGTGTTCGACCCGTTGCTCATATACAGGTGCGTTCCGTCGGTCGTCAAGCCCCATCCCTCGCCGAAATACGAGAACTCACCGATCTTCTGCAGAGATGCTTCATCGTAAATGAAGCCCTTTTGATTGAGGTACGTAAGAACGTATATCCGCCCCTTGAGCACCGTCATGCCTTCGGCAAAGTACCGTGCATCGATCTTCTCCAGACGGCTGACCTTGCCGGTGCGGATAGCCACCCGACGCAGACTTGAGAAGCCATACTGACCGGTGCTTTCGAGGAATGCACCGTTGTTCACGACGAGACCCTGCGTAAAGGCATTCACATCATGCGGGTACGTCTCGACCACGCTGAAGCTGTACTGTCGGACCGGCGCAGGTGCTGACGCCGGGGTCTCGGCAATGGTCTTGGGCTCTTCTGCCGGCTTCTCTGTTGAGCAGCCGATGAGCATGGCACAGATAATGCTAAGTGAAAGCGAGCGGGGTTTCATGATTGAGCACGAATCTAGCGAGATTTGTCCCCGGCTCTTACCCTTTCGCACCCATGTCCCGACGTCGCTTCGTTCCATCCGTCCTCCTCGGCCTGTCCGGGATCGTCTTCGTTTCGTCGATGGTGTTCATGTACACCGACTGGCAGGGCCGTTCCGGCTTGGTCGATGAGAGGACAACCCAGACAGCCGAGCAGCAGTCGGCCGAAGAAGAAGAACGTCGTCAGGTTCGGCGTGACAGTTTGATGTCGCGGTTTCCGCGCATCGAGTACCACCGGGTTGCGATGAGTAGCCGTGCCGTCCTGGATAGTTTCCGGCGGGCATGCTCGCCCCTTGACAGCGTCTCGAATGCGTATAAGGTCATGCGCCTGCTCAACCGCAAGGACATCCAGTACCTCCGCGTGGGCGACACGCTGGTGATGCCCGATACGATCGTGCAGGACCTTCGTGCCTATTCGATCTTTCCACAGTATTGGGCCGGTGGCGATACGATCCCGAAGGTCATCCTCGTGAGTAACGTCTGGCAGGCATACGCCTGTTATGAGTACGGTGAACTTGTGCGCTTTGCTGCTTGCAACACCGGTGAAGAGCGGAAGCCCTCGTTTCCCGGGCGCTACGCCGTGTACTGGCGCCAGCGCCTTCGAATCTCGTCGCTCAACGATGAATGGAAGCTACCGTTCACGGTGAACTTCCACCTTCAGGCAGGTAGTGCTTTTCACCAGTTCGACATGCCTGGACGTCCGGTGTCGCACTCGTGTATCCGACAGTTCATACAGGATGCTGAGTGGCTCTACCGGTGGGTACGCGTGGCCCGCAAGGACACCATCCGTCACACCTACATTCCAATGTCCGGAACTCCGGTCATCATCCTTGATGTGTTCAACTTTGCCCGGCGAAGGGGCGGGCCGTGGCTTGAGCTCACGTCAAATGACACCGTCGGCATCGAGCTGCCCACAGATCCGATGTCGGTTGAAGAGGCCCTGATCCCGATCTCCCAGGTTCCTAAGGAGAGCCGCGGTTCGCTGCGCAACATCAAGCGGTACATGACGGCAGATAGCGTTCTGCGCGCCCGGGGTCTGATCCGGCCACAGGTGCGTCTGCTGGAAAGCATCAACTACAATGAACGGCGTGCAAAAAAGGCAGCTGCAAAGAAGGCCGCCGAGGCCAGGGCCGCACAGCCGAAGAAGTAAGACCGGTTAGCGACCTTCTCTGTCCGGCCAGCGCCGGTAATGACGATCACGTATGTCCTGCTCAGCCCCCTGCGATGTAGGTCTGTAAAAGACCGTTCCCTGTATGCCGTCGGGCATATAGTCGGCGTCGACGAAATGCTCGGGATGAGCATGAGGATAGTCGTACCCCTTGCCGTGTCCCTGCTGCTTCATAAGTGCTGTCGGGGCATTGCGTAGATGCGCCGGAATGCTCACGGGTGCCCCTTCATGAAGTCGGGCAAGAGCCGCGTCGACGGCGATGTAGCTGGCGTTCGACTTTGGTGCCGTAGCCAGGTAGGTGACGCCTTGTGAGAGGACGATCCGTCCTTCCGGCATACCGATCCGCTCTATGGCCTGAAAGACATTCACGGCAATACCAAGCGCCGCCGGGTCGGCATTGCCAATATCCTCACTGGCAAAGATGATCATCCGCCTGGCGATGAACGTCGGGTCTTCGCCGGCATCGATCATGATAGCCAGATACAGAAGCGCGGCATCTGGATCGCTACCCCGCATGGATTTAATGAAGGCCGATACGGTGTCGTAGTGATTGTCGCCATGCTTGTCATAGCGAAGCACTCTTCTCTGCAGTGCCTGCGAAAGCACCTGCGCCGTCACATGGAGGGGGCTTTCCACGGATGGGTGCATCATCGCCACGGCTTCGAGAGCATTGAGCACCTTGCGAGCATCACCACCCGAGAGCCGAATAAGCGCCGGCATGTCGTCCACCACAACGTCAACGCCCCTTGATCGAAAATCGGCAACTGCCCGTTCGACGATCGTGACAATCTGATCATCGGGAAGGGCTTTGAGGACGTACACGTGACATCGCGACAGGAGTGCGGAGTTGACCTCGAAGGAGGGGTTCTCGGTCGTGGCACCGATCAGTGTGACAAGGCCGCTCTCTACAGCATGCAGCAAGGCATCCTGCTGAGACTTGTTGAAGCGGTGGATCTCATCGATAAAGAGTACCGTGCGACGCTTCTTGGTCTTCTGTATCTCGGCTCGGCGCATGGCATCACGCAGATCCTTGATGCCCGATTCAACCGCCGATAGCCGCTCGATATGCGCGTCAACAGATGCGGCCAAAATATTCGCAAGCGTCGTCTTGCCCGTTCCCGGCGGGCCCCACAGGATCATCGACGGGAGTTCGCCCCGTTCGACGAAGCATCGTAAGGGAGCGCCGGTACTCAGCAGGTGCTCCTGTCCGGCTACGTCATCCAGGTTGGCCGGTCGGATGCGCTCGGATAACGGCGCATGCGGAGATACCGCGGGCTGGTCAGGGTCGGTAAAGAGTGATTCCATACGCAGGGCAGCAACATAGAAGATTTTGCCTGCACACTCAGCATAACCTCCATTGCCTACCCCTGCATTGAATACGTACTGCCGGGAAGTCGGGCCGCCAGAACCATGTCGTATTCACATGCGCGCAGACGAAGCCGTTGAAGGGGCTCGTTGATCGGTTCCGGGCTCTGCTTGAACGTCATGTGGTGAATCGGCATCAGTGATCGGGCCCTCATCATGGCAGCCATTTCCAGCGCCTGCTCAGGCGTGCAGTGCAGATGCTCATATCCGTCGTAGGATCCGATCGGCATGATGGCAAGGTCCACCGAGCCGGTGATCTGCGAGAATCTCCGGCAGAAGGCCGTGTCGCCGCCAAAGACCACGCGCGCCCCATTCCACTCGATCACGTAACCATTGAAGCTTCGTCCGCGGCGCATGTTGCCGGCCGCACGGCAGGGCTCGCCCGGCAGGCGCCAGCCGTTGTGGACGACTTCGATGGCCTGGATGTCGATGCCGGCGTTGCACGATCGGCCATGCCAGTCGAGCTCACCGACGGACTTCCACGCAAACTCCCGCAAAAGGTCCGCCGTGTTGGACGGCGTGATCACATCGATCTGATTCGGCCATCGCCTGGTGAGCATCTCCAGCGAAGGAAGGTCCAGATGATCCATGTGGGCATGGGAGATCAACACAACATCCGGACGGGGGATCTCCTCCAGTGAAAGGGCAGGGGGCGTTAGGCGCCGTGGCCCGATGCGCAGACCCAGAAGGTTCAAGCCCACGACGTCGGAAAAGACCGGGTCGGTCAGAACCCAGGTCGACCCCAGCTTGATCAGCACCGTGGAGTGTCCTATCCAGCAGGCCCAGACCGGACTGTCCACGGCAAGATCCAGTCGTGGTTTACGGTAGACGACCTCGCCGGATCCGGCGGCGAATGCATCCAAAGGAAAGCCCCCTGCGATGATCGCACCCGAGGCCATGATCGCGGTCTGAACGAAGGTTCTGCGCGGTATAGTCGACATATCGTTGTTTCCCCCCGAAATCAACGGTGGCGAAACTGGGCGAACTTTCCCTTCCATCCGAGTTACCATCTCTTTGCAGTGAGTACGTTAGGTGATGGTAACTTCGCGGTATGCGTGCCTTCTTTTTGACGATGTTCGTCATACTCGCAGTACGGCTTCTTCCAGCTCAGATCGCAGGGGATAGCGCGTTTGTTGATGAAGCCCCGGTCGAGGATATCGACCCTGCAATCATTGCGCGCATCAAGGATCAGGCGCTGCCCATTCAATGGTCGGCCGGTTTCATGCAGAGTATCGCACAGTCCGAGCTGCGAACAGAGCTTGATTCCATAAATGCTCCAGCTGCCGGATATGGTTTTGGTGTGGAGTTTGGCCGGTACTTCGACCCCGTTCCGGTGTTTATCGGCGCGAACTTCGGGATGGCCTTCTACCCTTCGCGAGACCGGACGATTAACTCGTCTTCGCGCCGTAGCTATAGCGTCACAACTTCGAATTTCTCCATGCCCATCCTGGCTACGGTGCGCTTTCAACCCAGCATCTACAACTGGGTATATCCGTACGCTGAGGTGTTAGGGGGCATCACGGTCTTCTCGTCGGACGTGACGGTACGACGCATTTTTGATAACGACACAACCACGACGGGTGATGGGGACGGCGATTTTTCGTGGACCTATGGTGTGGGTATGGGTGCAGCGATCAAGGTAGCAGACATTATCACGTTACCGAATTCACTGCAGCGGACATTAATCGATATCCGCTTTCGTTATACCACCGGGAGCCGGGTGGAAGTCTCATACGCCGATCTCTTGGACGAAACGACCTTGGACTACCAGGTGCGCCGTGCCGAGGTGGCCCGACCGGCAATGCTCATGTTTCAACTTGGACTGACCTTTCAGTTATAGCGATCTTTCGATCTCACCAGGACATCACAAGGAGTTCGACCATGTCATCCATCTCTTCTGCTCTTCGCTCTGCGGCCCTTGCGGCTGTGGTTCTTGCTTCCATACCGGCCTGCCGCTCCGTGCAGGATCACCGCAACGATCTGCACTCAACGCGCGAGCGTGAGCTTACTGCCGGCGTTGTGCGTCGGGAGATCAAAGTGGGAATGGGAGTAGCAGATGTTGCCTCTGCTCTTGGTTCGCCCAACATCACGCGCACGGAAGATGATGGCCGTGAAGTATGGGTGTATGACAAGATTGCCACGGAAGCCTCCTACTCTGAAGGTCAGAGCGCAATCTTCCTGATCCTTGGAGGTGTCTCCAATCAGAGCGGTGCAATGGCCACAACCCAGCGGACCCTGACGGTCGTGATCACCTTCGACAAGAACGGCAAGGTGATGAAGTTCAACTACCACCAGAGCAAGTTTTAAGCATGCGTTCATCGTTGCTTCGTCCAGCGCTGATGTCACTGGGTCTTGCCTTGACGCTGGCCTCGTGCACCATCATCAACCGTCCGCCGCGGATTCCGCCCCCTGAGACTCAGCTTCAGACGCGGGAGTTCCAAACGCGGGAGTTCGACACCAACGACGTCAAGCTCATCATGAAGGCCATGCTGAATGTGCTGCAGGATGACGGGTTCGTTGTGAAGAACGCCGTCATCGACCTTGGCCTGCTGACGGCCACCAAGGAGATCCAGCTCTCGTCGCGCCCAAACACCAGCGACTCATACTGGACAGAGGCTTTTGCCGGTCTGCTCTCGGGTCGGACCCAGGATCGCAATCGTCAGCAGCAGGATCTTCGATACAACAAGTTCAAACAGATCGAAGTCAGCATCAACGTTTCTGAGATGGGGCTTCGCAGCCGTGTACGGGCGAACTTCCAGGCGAAGATCCTCGATAACACCGGCAACCCGGTCGAGGTTTATGTGATCAAGGATCCGAAGTTCTATCAGGACTTTTTCTCCAAGGTCGACAAGGGGATCTTCCTCCAGAAGCAGGGTTTCTGAGGTGGTGGAAGCAGCGTACAAGAAACTGTTGCTGACTGCGCTTACGCTGATCATCAGCGTGAGCGCCTTGTCTGCGCAGTCGATCCTCGAAGCCGTTCAGTCGGCCGACACCAAGGCCGTCCAGAAACTCCTCAAGCGATCGACCGGTCGCATCAACGAACAGGATGAGCGGGGGATCACGCCCCTTATCCTGGCCACGTTAGCCAATGACAGCGCTATGGTCGAGCTCCTCATCTCCTTCAGAGCCGATCCGAACATCCAAGCCGATGGTGGGATGACCGCTCTCCACGCTGCTGCCTTTCACAATCGCGATCGCTGCAGTCCTATACTCCTGCGTGCTGGCGCTCAACCAAACGTCATCGATGACCGTGGTCGTTCGCCACTTCATGTGGCAGCCCAGCAAGGAAGTACGAACATCGTGACGCAGCTGGTCGAGGCGGGGGCCTTTATTGAACTACCGGATTGGAAGGGTAACACCCCTCTCATGCTCGCCTGTGGCAGTCGTCAATTGGGGTGTATGGAAGAGCTGCTCGAAAAGAAGGCATACGTAAATCCACGTGATTATTCTGGCCGCACACCACTGATGCTCCTTGCCGTGCTCGGTGAAGACGAAATGATGCGTGTTCTGCTTCGCTTCAAGCCCGACATCTACGCCATCGATTATGGATGCCGTACAGCATTGACATACGCAAAGCAGAATCGGCGAAAAGCAATTATTCGCATATTGGAGGCCGCCGGAGCAAAGTTCTGAGGTTGTTTGCGCTCCGCACTATGACATGATATGTCTGGGTAAAACCTGTTTATTTCAAAACCTGTACCACGATGTCCTCATCTTGCAACACCAAGTTGACGAAGGTTGCCCTATTCTATGATGGGAACTACTTCCTTCACGTCAGCAACTACTACGCATTCAATCATCCGCGTAATAGCCGCATAAGCCTCAAAGGCTTGCATGAATTCATCCGTCATCGGATCGCCTCTTCGGAAAACACAGAGGTACACCTGACGCAGATCGTCGACAGTCATTTCTTCCGCGGACGTATCTCGGCAAACGAGGCACAGCAGCGGGGAAATCTTCTGTACTATGACCGTGTGTTTGAGGACATCCTCATGTGGGAGGGTGTTATCACACACTATTTGCCGCTTCGACATAGCGGTGGTCGACGCGAAGAAAAGGGTATCGATGTGTGGATGGCACTCGAGGCGTACGAACTTGCCCTACTGAAGCAATTCGACGTTGTTGTGCTCATCACCTCTGACGGTAACTACGTGCCACTGGTTCGTAAGCTCAATACCCTTGGTGCACGAGTCATGGTTCTGTCGTGGGACTTTGAGTTCATCGACAATGAAGGTAAGCACGTGGTAACGCGTACCTCGCAGGAACTCCTCGAAGAGGTAACCTATCCGGTACAGATGCATCAGCTGATCGAGAGCCGATATGCGGCTGACGATGAAGTGATTCAGAACCTGTTTGTTCGCCGAGATGATACGCAGCCGCGCCCACCACGTGACGCACGCGAAATGGCCGAACTCACCGAAGGCCGCGCTCCGCGTATCGATCTGGAGGAGGACGATGATGCAGAACGCGTTGAGTCCTACGTGCTGACCCTGAAGAACGGCTATGGTTTCATTAAGTACCCACCAAACAATCTGTTCTTCCACTCTTCTGATATCCTCAATGCAGATTTTGCAGATCTGCGCGAGGGCGACCCGGTAGACTTCGTCATCGGCTATAACCGCGATGGTGAAGAGATCGCCAAGCGGGTTAAGCTCATTTTCGAAGAAGAAGAGGAAGATGGGGAAGAAGACGCATCTTAAGGTGTGATCAGACCATGTTCGAATCGAAACTCCCGAACGTCACAACAACGATCTTCTCTGTCATGACAGCCCTTGCCCAAAAGGCAGGGGCTGTTAACGTTTCACAGGGGTTCCCCGATTATCCGATCGATCCTCTGCTGTCAGAGCTTCTTGCTAAGGCATCTCTTGGTGGATACAACCAGTATGCCCCAATGCCCGGGGTGGGGGTGCTACGCGAGCGTGTATCGCAGAAGTACAAGCTTGTCCATGATATCGTGGTCGACGCCGATACTGAAGTAACGATCACACCGGGTGGGACCTCGGCCATCTTTTGTGCACTGGCGGCTATAGTACGCCCTGGTGATGAAGTGATCGTGTTGGAGCCCTGCTACGATTCCTATGGTCCATCTGTCGATGTGCTCGGTGGGGTCGTTCGCCCTGTGGCTCTGCGTGTGCCGGAATACACACCGGATTGGGACGCTATTCGAGATGCCGTCACAGAGCGTACACGGTGTATCATCATCAACACTCCGCATAACCCCTGCGGTAGCACATTCAGCGCAGCAGATATCGACACGCTTGCCGAGATATGTGTGCACAACGACATCATGGTGATCAGTGACGAGGTCTACGAGCTCATCACATTCGATGGGGTGCGCCATACGAGCCCCTTTTCTCATCCATCGTTGCGCGACCGGACATTTGTCATCACCTCGTTTGGCAAAACATTCCACATCACTGGATGGAAGATCGGTGTGTGTGTTGCTGATAGGGGGCTGACAACGGAGTTTCGCAAGGTGCATCAATTCGTTTCGTTCTGTGTGAACGCTCCGGCGCAGCACGCACTGGCCGAATACATGGCTGATAGCACGCGCTTGACCGATCTTTCCGGGTTCTTTCAGGCGAAGCGTGATGCGTTCCGGCAGATGATGCAGGGCTCGCGCTGGACGTTAAGGCCGTGCAGCGGATCGTACTTCCAGTTGCTTGGCTACGAGAACATCACCAATGAATCAGACGTGGAGTTTGCACGTCGGCTGGTGGAAGATCATGGTGTTGCCTGCATACCTCTGTCGCCGTTCTTTCGCGACACAGAAGGCGAGTATGATCCTGTTCTGCGGGTGTGTTTTGCCAAAAGCGACGAGACTCTTCGTCTGGCAGCTGAGCGCTTACGCAGCGTCTGACGATCGCGGCACAACGTCAAGACGCACAAACTTCTCTTCCTTACAGCAGTGCTGACGCAGTGATTCGATCTGCTCCAATGTGACCGTCCGGTAGTCGTCCAGAATCGTATTCACACGTGCCGGGTCATTCCAGAAGAGCGTTGTCCACGCGACGGAATCCGAAACGCCATTGACCTTGAGAAGTTCGTTCGCATGATTAGACCGCATCTTGTTGATTCCGGCGGCGAGGTGCTTCTCTGTGATCTCGGCTGTGCAGAGCGTATCGATCATCGTTGATGCCAGATCATCGCCCGTTACCGACGGATCCGACGCATACGCGTACATGGTAAGCAGCGATGAGTGGGCGCGTCTGTCAAGGTATGCACCCGCGGCTGTTGCTATTCGCCGGTCGGCAACAAGGGCCTGATGAAGGAACGAGCTATTACCCAGTCCGATGATCGTAGCAGCGATCTCCACGTCGAGCAGTTCGCTGTTCAGATAGCCTGGCACGTGGGCAGCAAGGAAGACCGCCGTCATTGGAACGTTATCCTCAACAACACGGTGAGCCCCATACCGTAAGAAGTCATCCTGAAACACATTTCGTGGAGATGTTTCCTGACGGTCTGGAATGTCGCCAAAGAAGCGTTGTGCGAGTTCCACAGCGCGGTCGGGCGTGACGTCTCCAGAAACGCACAATACTGCGTTGGACGGACGGTAATAACGCTCGAAAAAGCTTCTTGCATCATCGATCGTTACGCCCGATACATCCGATTCGTATCCGTACACATCCCACGAGTACGAAGAATCGGCTGTGTAGGCGATCTCTTGCTGTGCTCGACGCCAGACGCCATACGGTTGGTTCATGACGTTCTGATTGATCTCCTCCACCACAACGCTGCGCTGTGTCTGCAAAGCATGCTGGGTGATCCGGAAGGACTTCATCCGCTCTGATTCCAGCCAGAAACCCATCTCGACGTTGTTCGATGGAAGATCTATGTAGTAGGTCGTATAGTCGAAGGTTGTGTAGGCGTTATTCGAGCCCCCTGCCTTTGTGCAGTAAAGATCATACTGCTTGTCATTCTCGGGCGCAGCGTTGTCGAACATTAAATGTTCGAACAGATGCGCAAGACCTGTCTTGCCGCGATGCTCGTCATGCGAGCCCACGCGGTACATCACGGTTACGTTAACGACGGGTGCTGTGTGATCTGGACAGACAACTACTCGCAGACCGTTTCCGAGTGTTGTGTCGTATGGATGAATCTGGGCCATAATGAGATGGTAAGTTTGCCTCGACGTTTTTATCGAACTGCAAACCTACTGCTATGGAAACAATCCATCTCCTCGAAGAACTCATCTCGATCGACTCACCCACCGGTTACACGCACAACGCCGCCGATATGATCGAACGTGTGTTACGCTCCTATGGCTTCGCTCCGGTGCGAACCAAGAAGGGGGCTGTGCGGTGCGCGCTCGGTCCTGAACCGCGAATTGCCTTTGCCGCCCATACCGATACGCTTGGTGCGATCGTGTCGGGCATCAATGCCAATGGGACTCTTCGGTTGTCGCTTTTGGGCGGACCTCTGCTTCCGAGCTTTGAAGGGGGCTATGTACGTATCCACACGTTGGACAACCGTGTGTATAGCGGAACGTTGCTTCTGAACGACCCTTCAACACACGCCAATAACAAAGCCGCCACCAAGGAACGCACAACATCAGTGATGCACATCCGCATCGATGAGGCGGTGAGTAAACCAGAAGACGTGCGTGCGCTCGGTATCCGAACGGGCGACATTATCGCGTTCGACCCGAAGTTCCAGCTTCTCGGAAATGGATACATCAAGAGTCACTTCCTTGATAACAAAGCAGGGTGTGCGGTGCTGTTCGAACTTGCCGCCCGTGTGAGTAAGACGGGTCGCGCTCTGCCTGTCGAGCTCTTCTTCTCTACCTATGAAGAGGTAGGGCACGGAGGAGCCCCATCACTGTCGGAAACGATCGATGACCTGATCGTGATCGATATGGGTGTGGTAGGAGATTCCCTTGATGGAAACGAGCGGAAATGCTCGATCTGTGCGAAAGATTCCGGCGGACCGTATGACTATCACGTCAGGACAGAGCTTGTGCGGTTGGCCGAATCAAACAGCATTGCCCATGCCGTGGATGTCTATCCTTTCTACAGCTCCGATGGAACCGCGGCCCTGCGTGCCGGTGCCGATGTCCGTGTTGGTCTGATCGGTCCAGGTGTTGCCGCGTCACACGGCATGGAACGAACGCACGTAGATGGAATCACAGCAACGGTAGACCTGTGCATGGCCTATGTAGCTCAAAACAGCTAGTTAGGGTGCTATCCACCAGATCATACACCTGTTGTTCACAGTTCACACGCTGTGGATTGTGCTGTTTTCAGGACTTACGGGAATCGGAGAAAAGCAAACCGAAATGTTCGGTGTGATTTCAACGAAGAGGGTGTTTCGAGGTGGATAAATCGCGGAGATGTTTTGTTTCGTTCAATGGTGTGTGCAAAGCAAGCGTTAGATGTTCTGTTGTTGTTCTTTGCACTACAAGTTGAAGGGGGCGTTTTCCCCTCTGTTGGTGAAATCAAAGAGTGTTCAATCGAGGATCGTGAGGCCTGTGAAATCAGGGTTGTGCAGGAGTGCAAGAAGAGAGTTTCCACGTTGTCCACATGCTTCTATCATCATATAGTCTTCTTCTTTTCTTCCAAGAAAGAAACAATAGAATATGAATATGTGGATGTGGACCGAATTGGAAAGCTCGATCGATCTTCTGAGATTCGAACCTCAGCTGAAGTCTAGTTCTTTCTCAGATCGTATCGAAACCGCAATACGTCCGCAGACACTCCGGCACGATGATCCGGCCATCTGCCGTCTGGTACTGCTCAAGTAGAGCAACCATGATCCGAGATGTGGCAAGACCGCTCCCATTGAGGGTATGCACGAACTCGAGCTTTCCTGATTCCTCGACCCGGTACCGGATGTTTGAGCGACGTGCCTGGAAGGATTCAAAGTTCGTGCAGGAACTTACCTCCAGCCACTTCTGCTCCACGGGCGACCACACCTCTAAATCGTAGGTCTTGGATCCACCGAACGTCATATCTCCGGTGCAAAGCAGCAGCACGCGATAGGTGAGTCCGAGTCGCTGAAGAAGAAGTTCGACGTTCCCTACGAGCGACTCCAGTTCATCATAGGAGGTTTCCGGACGGACGAATTTTACGAGCTCCACCTTATTGAACTGGTGAACACGAAGAAACCCACGGGTGTCTTTCCCGTGACTTCCGGCTTCGCGACGGAAGCACGCCGAGTACCCAGCGTAATGAATCGGAAGTTGCTCTGTAGGAATGATCTCATCACGATGATAGTTCGTGATCGGTACCTCAGCCGTAGGGATCAGATACAGATCGTCACGCTCGGCATGGTACATGTCTTCTTGGGACTTTGGCAGCTGTCCGGTGCCACGACATGAATCTGCATTCACAACAAACGGAGGGATCATTTCCGTGTATCCCGATTCCGTGCTGTTGGTGTCGAGAAAGAAGTTAATGAGCGCGCGTTCCAGGCGAGCCCCTTTTCCGACGTAGAAGCCAAATCCCGATCCGGTGACTTTAGCCCCACGTTCAAAATCGAGGATGCCGAGCTTCTGCGATATCGCAATATGATCGACCCGATCACCACGCTCGGCGCATTCTCCAACGCGTCGAATCTCAACGTTATCATCGGCCGAAGCACCCACAGGCACGCTTTCATGGGCGATGTTGGGGATCAGCAGCATGATGCTCTCTATGTCTGCTTCGACGTTTCGTAGCTCCTCGTCAAAACCCTTGATACGGTCGCCTACCTCTCGCATGGAGGTGATCTTTTCCGTAGCGTCCTGACCCTGTTTTTTGAGCTGCGAAATCTCGTTCGATACCACGTTACGGGTATTCTTCAGCTCCTCGACCGTTTGAATGATCGATCGACGGTGAAGATCTAGCTCAAGCAGACGGGTTATGTCGCTTGAGTCATTCTTGTTAGAACAGTTCCGACGGACAGCGTCGGGGTTTTCGCGGATGTATTTTATGTCGAGCATGGTACAAATTTACATCCCCTCACGTCCGGGAAATGAACCTGTTACCTTGCTCGTCTTTCGCGGTTCTTACTCGCAGCACCACACAAACATCTCCTCAAGCCCCATGAAGTCTCTGCTTACCCTCCTTTGCTCACTCTTTGCGGTCATTTCCTTCCCATTCCCGACCGCGGCGCAGATACTCCCCCCTGTGACCATAAAAACCTCGACAGCACCGGGCGCAGGGGCGCTTTTTCTTGCACCCAATAGTCGCGTTGCGAACCCTCCTTTTGCTCCCTCACTCCTGATCGTAGGAAACGATGGAAAGCCCCTTGCCTCAAGATTTCTCAAGGATTATGCTTTTGATTTCCGCGTTCTTCCGGATGGTCGAATGGGGTACAGCATCTTTCAATCAGCGGGAACCGGACCACGCGAGTCTTCCAGTATCTATATCGTTGACACTACACTGAACACCGTTGACTCGTTAGCCGGAGCAAACGGTTACAATCTCGCTATGCACGGATTCCTCGTGCTTCCAAATGGAAACCGCGTAGTAATCATGCAGGAGAACGTGACTATCGACATGCGCTCGATAGTCCCCGGAGGTCACCCCGCTGCATCGGTTCAACAAATGCTCCTGCAGGAAATAGACATCAACGGTCGAATCCTCTTTCAGTGGAGATCGCTTGATCACTTTCCCGTAACGGTCTCATACGAAGACCTTACACTTCCTTCCATTCGCTATTTCCACCTCAACTCCGTGGAAATAGACCGTGACGGACATTTTCTCATCAGCGCCCGCCATGCGTCATTGGTTGCAAAGATTCATCGCACGACCGGTGAAGTGCTCTGGATCCTGGGCGGTAAGCTAAATCAGTTTACCTTCGAGAACGGTCTCGGTAATGCAGGTCCGGCGGAGTTTTCCTATCAGCACGACGCACGCCGACTGCCCAATGGGAACATCTCGGTCTTTGATAACGGAACCCAGAGAACACCGCAGTGGTCACGGGGCGCAGAGTACGAGATAGACGAAGACAAAAAGACCTGTAAACTGGTTTGGCAGTATCGCAAGACGCCAGATCTCTATGCGGGCGTGCAGGGGTCTATGCAGACGCTCAAGAACGGCAACCGTGTGATCGCCTGGGGATCAGCCCTTTCCAACAACCGCACGCTCGTTACCGAAGTAGACACCAAAGGCGATGTTGTGTTCGAGGCAGAGCTGCCGAATATGATGTTTCCCTACAAGGCTGAACGGTATCCCTTTCCAACAGGTCGGTATGCGGCAGACGTTCTGATCGACGAGATACTACCTACGAACACCTACGTCTACACTCGCGGCGCAGACACCGTGGGAGTCTCGATCACCTATCACACTCTGATATCCTTCTTCTACAACACCACCACAGCACGACGTTATATGTGGTCGCCCGAAAACCCCCGGTTTGTCAGCGGTAAAGGCGCATCGGCAGTGGCTGTCTCTGCACCGAGGTCGATCTATCAGTCACGCATGACTATCACCCAGGAAGGGATGGAAAGTCATGGCGCAGAGTTTCGTTTCAACGTAGATCGATTCGGCATTACAGATCCGGCGAATACAACGGTGTATTACCGGGACACGATCGGGAAGGGGGCTTTTTATCCCCTCCGCACTCGATACAACCCGAACACCCGCGAGCTCGTCGTCGATACTGCGCAGGTAGGGGAGTTCTGTTTTGGAAGCCCTATCACACCTTCATCGCTGGTGCGTGCCCCTCGCCCCCTCACTCCGATCGGTGGCGTGAAGGTCTCCGATGCAGACCCTGTTACGCTGCACGTCTCACCACAGGGCGTGTATTCACGACTCCGGTATCTGGTGACCACCACGACAGGTCAGAGGGTTCTCGATACCCTCGTCGCGCGAGACAGGTTCGTTACCCTTAAGCCCCTTGCACCTGGACGTTACTCATGGAACACGCAGGCCGTAGTCATCGCACCCGATGGCACTGAAACTGGACGGTCTGAGTTGTCACCCACGGACAGTTTTGAAGTAGCCTCGCCCTTTCTTGCAATCAATGGGCTCGATTCGGAGCAGGTATGGGTCAGGGACGTGGCCTACCCGATTACATGGACGACCAACCTCGTCGGCAACGTCAGAATAGAACTCGTTAACGAAACCCGCGTTATCGCAACGATCACCGATAGTGTGCGTGCTCCATTTCAGGGTTTCCTGTGGCGCGTGCCTGTCAGTGTGCCAACCGGAAGCGGCTATGGTCTTCGTTTTATCTCCCTGGTATCCGGTTCACCCCTCACCGAGGAGTCACCTCGCGTGATCACGATCGATCAGGGGTCGTCGGTCTCCAATCTATGGGAGCGTGGTATCACAATCGGACCCAATCCTGCCTCCGGTAGTGTTTTTGTAGGGGGCGATGTGGAGCTCTCACAGATATACATCTTCGACAATCTTGGCACGCTGCGTTCATCTACATCTGTCGTCGGTACGGGCACAAGACTTGATGTTTCCGATTTACCTCAGGGAGTGTATCATCTCGTGATACGCACCTCGAATGGTCAGACAACACATCCGCTGGTCATCGAGCGCTGAGCAGACACACTATCGCAGATACAACGCCAGGATTGAAACGTCGGATGCCGAGACACCCGGTATGCGAGATGCCTGACCTAAGGATGACGGGCGAATGCGAGCTAGTTTCATTCGAGCTTCAGTTGAGAGACTTTGCACCTTATCGTAGCTGAATGTCTCGGGAATCATCATCGATTCCTGTTGCCGGAATCGATCGATTTCTTTGTGCAGTTTCTCAATGTATCCCTCGTAGCGGATCGCCGTGTCTACACGATGGATCACGTCTGGATGTTCACTGTAGATGTCCGTGTTTACCGCATCGGATTTCGCAACAAGCAGGCGTGAGAGGTTTACGTTAGGTCGCCGAACGATCGTGCGGATGGTTGTTGTTTCGATGATCGGCTCTTCGTTGACCTCACGAAGAATCGGGTCGGCCTCCGCAGGAGTGATCTTTGTTTCGTGGGTCACGCGTTCAAGACGCGCTACAAGTTCTTCTTTTCTCGTGATCTTGTTCCACGTGGCGTTACTGATCAGTCCGAGTGAGTGTCCATATCTCGACAGTCGTGAATACGCTGTGTCGATGCGCAGAAGTAGTCGGTACTCGGCCAATGACGTAAAGATCCGATAGGGCTCTTCGGTGTTCTTGTTCACGAGATCATCGATCATTACGCCGATGTAGGCCTCGGACCGTTTGAGAGTGAATGTTCCTTCGTTACGGACTGACAGAGCTGCGTTGATGCCCGCCACCAGGCCCTGTGCGGCTGCTTCTTCGTATCCGGAAGTGCCGTTTATCTGACCGGCAAAGTAGAGCCCCTTGATCGCCTTCGTTTCCAGACTAAAGGTCAACTGATACGGAAAGAAGAAGTCATACTCGACCGCATAACCATGACGAAGGATCGTCGCATTTTCAAGGCCCTGTATGCTGCGAAGTCCACGCTCCTGTATGTCAACTGGTAAACTAGTTGAGAAACCGTTGACGTAGACCGTGTTGGTGCTCAGACCTTCGGGCTCTAAGACAATGGTGTGGGATGCCCTGTCCGAGAACCGGTCTACCTTATCCTCGATCGATGGACAATACCGAGGTCCGGCACCCTTGATCCGTCCGGTAAACATTGGTGAACGCGAGAACCCTTCGCGGAGGATCTCATGCGTCTGCTCCGTCGTAGAAGTGGCAAAACACGCGAGTCTATTCCGGACATGACGGGTATGGATAGAGAACGGGAGTGGTGTTTCATCTCCGTCGTGGGTGACCATTTTTGACAGATCGATCGATGCGAGGTCCACCCGCGGAGGCGTCCCCGTCTTGAGTCGACCTTTCTCCAACCCATGACTTGCCAGCAGGTCGGAGATGCTCTCTGCCGCGCGCTCACCCACACGTCCACCGGCGGAACACGTCTCTCCGGTCCACATCACTCCATTGAGAAACGTCCCTGAACAGAGAATGACCGCCGAAGCCGTTAGCTCCTCATTTTCCGCCGTCTTAATCCCGTAGACCTGAGATCCACGTACAAGGATTTCGACCGCAGTCTGGGCAACCACGGTGATTCCTCGATGCTGCCGAAGTAGATGTTGAGCGAAGGTAGGGTAGAGGTCTTTGTCGTTCTGTGACCGGGGCGACCAGACAGCCGGACCCTTGGAGGTGTTCAGGAGCTTAAACTGGATACCACTAGCATCGGCTATGCGGGGCATAACGCCCCCTAACGCATCGATCTCGATTGCCAGGTGTCCCTTGGCACTCCCACCGATCGATGGGTTACAGGACAGACGTCCGATCGTTCGAGGGTCCATGGACAAAAGACCCACACGCATGCCCATCCGGGCGGCCGCGCAGGACGCTTCGATCCCAGCATGACCGCCGCCGATGACTAAAACGTCAAACAGAGGCTTCATAGGTGTGTTTCTGTGGTGCTCAAGTGAGCATTATGGGGCTAATCAGCTAGAAAACAGCTGTTTTGAGAAAACGTTCCACGTGGAACGTTCACAAACTAAACTTTCAAATCACAGGAACTGCAAAATGTGTTTCACGTGGAACACTACTTCAGAAACTTCACCATATGGTATTCGTCTACGTATGAACTATCGATTTTCATCGCATGGAGTTCTGTTCCAAAGACCGTGAAGCCGAGACGGAGGTAGAGACCATACGATGCCTCATTTTGGGTGCTGACGGCCAATTGGACCTGTTCGATATCAAGAACGTTATGGGCGGTATCGAGGACGGACTGGATGAGTAGGGTAGCGAGCCCCTTACCGCGGAATTGTGGACGGACGAAGAGACCCCAAACCTGACCTTTATGTCGGATCTTGGGCTGAGATTCGCTGGTAAAACCGATCATACCGACGAGTTCGCCTTCCTGGGTAAATGCACCAAGAATGAACTGATAGGGGAAGTTGATATACTTCTCGTACCTCTGCTCCTTGGATAGGATAGACAGGCTTTCAAACCACTCATAGTCAGACCCGAAGACTTCCGGGGATTGCAGAAGCGCTTCGCGCTGGATCTCGAGGAACGGCGAGAAATCGACGATTTCGAGCGGTCGAATGCTTAATTCAGGCACCATTGGTCATTTCCCTATGCAGAAACGCGAAAAAACTGTTTCGAGAACGTCCGGATTCCACGTTTCGCCAGTGATCTCACCGAGGAGCCGGATGGCTGTACGGAGATCCACGGCGAGTTCGTCGCCAGAAGCGCGACGGTCGATTCCGGTAAGGACTGCCACCAGGCAGTCGGCTATGGCCATCAGGAGGGAGGCCTGACGGGCATTGACAAGGTAGTCGTTGACGTTCGTGGTGCTGTGGCGAACGTCTGAAAGAATGACGCCACGGAGGGTATCAATCCCTGCGCCAGTTTTGGCTGAGCAGACAATAGTACCTGCTGGCTGTGCATACACTTCTGAAAGTAGGTCGCTCTTGTTCTGGACCAGTAGAACGGGGATATCCGGGAAGCGCTCCTGAAGCTCGGTAAAGAGCGCGTTAGAATGGTCAGCCCCCAACGAAATGTCGTTCAGAACAAGCACCAGGTCTGCTTGTTCCATAACCGAAGCGGTGATGGCGATACCTTCTAGCTCGATCGAATCTTCGGTCTGGCGCAGTCCCGCTGTATCGACGAGGTGGACGGTGTATCCGTCCAGGATCACTGATTCGCTCAGGTAATCCCGGGTGGTGCCTGGGATATCGCTCACGATCGCGCGGTTACGCAGCAGTAGCGCGTTGAACAGCGAGCTCTTTCCGGCATTTGGAAAGCCGACCACAGCCACGTGAAAGCCAGACCGGAGAACGCTAGCGGCCTGAGCCGATGAAGCGATGAGATGAATCTCTGAAGCGATATCAAGGATCCGCAAGCGCAGGTCGGCCCGCGGGACAAATTCGACGTCTTCCTCGGAGAAGTCCAGCTCAAGCTCGATCAGGCCTACGATCTCTAAAAGAGCAGATCGGATGGATTCGAGGCGGAGCGTAAAGCCCCCTGCCAACTGACGTGCTGCGATCTGAGCTCCACGGTGGGAGGCCGCATGGATCATGTCTGCGACGGCTTCAACCTGAACGAGATCGAGCTTTCGGTTGAGGAACGCCCGACGCGTGAACTCGCCCGGATCGGCAGGACGTGCCCCTGCCGACAGCAGGTCCGCAATGATCGTATCACAGATGAACACACCTCCATGACATCCGATCTCGACGACATCTTCACCGGTGTAGGATCGTGGGCAACGGTAAATCATGAGTGTAACGGAATCGACCCGACGATCCAACTCGCCCCACCATCCAAAGTGGATGGTATGATCCGGTGCATCTATTGCAGAGATGCTTCCTCGAAAAAAAACATCGCAGTACTCAAATGCCCGTGGACCGCTGATGCGGATGACTGCAAGACCCGCAACGCCCGGTGGGGTTGCAAGAGCGCAGATAGTATCGGATGAGGCAAGACTCATACAGGGAGCACAAAATAGCAGACAGCACACGAAAATGGCGGTATGTTGCGCAGGTCACATCTGTCGAATGAACGGATGTAAACATTTTTACTTTTTGTCTTGACCTTTTCTCGTCATATCCATCTGAGCGAAGTTGCCTCCACGAACGAGGTGGCAAGGGAGCTACTGCGCGACGTCGAGAGTGTGGTTGTTTCGGCTGACCATCAGACGGGAGGTAAGGGGCGAAGAGGACGATTCTGGCATGATCTGCCGGGTGAGAGCGTGCTGGTAACGTTTGGGTTGCGACACAACCAGGAGCGCAGCGTCTCTGATCTAGCGGCCGATATGGCACGCGGCTGCCTTGCTGCTCTGAACGTCCTTCGTTCACTTGGTCTTACGGATCGGATCCGATGCAAGTACCCTAATGACGTACAGGCACGTGAAGAGACAGGCTGGTGCAAGCTATCAGGTGTGCTGATCGAGCATGACTTTATGGGATCGCAGTGCCAGACGACGGTTATTGGCATCGGGATGAATGTGCTTCAGAAGGAGTTTGGTGAGACTATTGGTCAGCCCGCAACGTCTTTACGTCGACTCGGCGTCTCAACGACCCCGCAAACGGTGGTCGAAGGCCTGCGCCTCAGTCTGGAAACTCTTATCGGGTTGCCGTCAGAAGAAGTTTATGAACTTTGGAGATCGGAACTCGGCATCGGCACGGCAATGGTCGAGTTACTTGGTTGTGACGGACAATGGAAAGCCAGCGACCTCGACGAGAACGGCCGCCTTGTGGTGGTGAACATCAACGACGGAACTCAAAGGATAATCGATGATGGCGACACTCTCCGATACCTCAATTGAACTCAACAACGTCACATACGGTATTGCCGCGATAGACGTCGGCAACAGTCGTGTGAAAATTCACCATGATGACGTGCACCTGTCATTTCCTTATGACAAGGAATGGAAGAAGAACGTTCAGTTGCACTTCCGCGATAACGTGTCGAAACGCTACTTGATTGGACTCTCGAGCGTTAATCACAAACAGACGACGGCCATCGTTAAAGTACTTCAGCGCATACCCGGCCACCACGTCCTGAATGCACACACATTGCTGATGCGCAACCAGAGCGAGCTTTCTCTGGAAGAGATCGAAAATGCCGGGATCGACAGAATGCTTGGCACCATAGGTGCATTGGCGCAAGCGCCAGCCCCTTTACTTACCATTGACTGTGGAACCGCCGTCACCGTTAACGCCGTGTCGGCTTCGAAACACTTTCTAGGTGGCGTGATCTTCGCCGGATTCTCGACGCAGCTGTTTGGTCTTTCAAAGCAGACGGCAGCCATTCCTGAGATGACATACACACCGCCGACGCGAACGATCGGCATCAACACGGCGCAGTGTCTGATGTCGGGCATTACTGCTTCGGTTGTAGGAGGTGTTAACCATGCGATCACTCATTTCACAGAAGAGATGGGCGTTAAGAACATTCCCGTGGTGGTGACAGGGGGCGAGTCAGGACCCGTCTTTGAGTCGCTCAAGCAATCCGGAGCGAATGTTCAACACCATCCACATATCGTCACCGAAGGGATACTGATACTCCTGTCGAAGGCCACGATCGAGAACATTCAAGATTCGATCATTGGAAAGATCCTTACCTGATCATGCGAGAACAACGTTTTGCATTAGCCCTCCATGGCGGAGCTGGAGACCTTGCCCGATATAAGGGCACGGGTCGGCTTGCCGAGGCAGAAAAATTCATGGGTGAGCTGGTCGACCGAATGCATGCCCGCCTTGCGTCCGCGGACACAGCTCTCGATGTTGCCATAGCCGCCGTCGAGGCCATGGAAGACTGTGGTTTGTTTCATGCCGGAAGGGGCTCTTCTCCCACGTCAAACGGTATGATCGAACTTGACGCTTCCATCATGCACGGGCGTGAGCGTAGGGCCGGCGCGATCGCTGTGGCCCGCACGTTGAAGAACCCCATTCGCGTTGCCAACTACATCATGCAGTCGACACCGAACGTTTTTCTTGCCGGAGAAGAGGTCGACGCGCTGGCGTCCGCAGCAGGAAGTGACGTCGTTGGGGCCGACTATTTCATTCCGTGCGACGACGTTGGTGCGTGGCTACCATCTTCCGGCACTGTCGGCGCCGTGGTCATGGATATTCACGGTGATATCGTAGCAGCCACCTCTACCGGTGGAACGCTGCGCAAACGAGCCGGACGTATTGGCGACACGCCGGTGATCGGTGCCGGCACCTATGCCGACAACGCCGTGGGCGCCGTGTCCTGTACGGGCGTCGGTGAGTACTTCCTCCGCACGAGTGCGGCCTCTCGGATCATAGCGCGCATGCAATACCTGAACGAAGAACCCCTTACCGCTTCCGCAGCTGTGTTGACGGAGATCGGTGCCATGGGTGGCTTTGGCGGAATGATCGTGCTCGACCGACATGGTCGCATAGCATTGCCGTACAACACATCCGGGATGTATCGTGCTTCTATCGATGCCGAGGGTACCCGTATCGTGGGCAGTTGTGACCAGTGACCGGTAGGGTCGCAGCATGCTGCGACCTCACAGCCTGCGACCCCACAACACCTGAAACCAGAAACCTGAAACCTAGAAGGCATGCCCGATGCCGATGCTGAGCTGCCAGTTACTGGTCATGAAGACGCCGGTACGGTCGGTGATCCAGCGTCCTTCGGTGCGCAGGGGGTCATACACGCTTGTAGCGTAGTCGACCCGGAAGGGGCCGACTGGGGTTTCGAAGCGGTAGCCGAGCCCCATGGCTACAACGCTTCCATAGAGCAGATCACGGGGCGTTACACTACCGTACAGCTCTGTTGTAAAGCGATTAAAGGCGTTTCCGATGTCAGTGAACAGCGTCAGACCACTGCGCTCAATGATGCCGGCCCAGAGTTCATCAACGCCGCGCGGTCTTGGGAAGGTGTAGCGCAGCTCGAAACCGAGCTCGATAAGCGACCCGGATCCAACGACATTGGAGAGAATGATCGACTCATCTGCATCGACGTTGCCGATGACGCCGGAATTGGGATCATGCAGGCGCCGGGACGCAAACGAACGGATGCTGGCAGGGCCGCCGGCGAAGAACTGCCGGTCGAGAGGAACATAGGTGTTGTTGCGGATAGAGTCGCCGCGTACGAAATCGAGGAGCTCGATATGACCCAGCTTCACCTTCCCGGCTGCGATAAGGCGATTGCCAACAGGGACGGCGCTGGAGACGAATGCCTGACCGCGGATGTATTTACCGGCCCCCCAGCCCCATTCCATGGAGATACTCGAGAAAGTACCCCGTGACGGGTTCAGCTGATTGTCGCGATGGTCTCCTCTGAGGGTAAAACCAGCTGTAAGCCCTGTGAAGAAAGAGCCAGACTGTTTGAGATAGTTCGTCAGCACAAGAAACTGGTTGTATGTGCTTCGCACGAGCGCGGTGTCTTCTGCTGTTGTGGCCTCACCATAGGCAGAGTTGATCGCAAAGTCGAAGTTGATCGGGATCTGACGGTCGATGCCGACATTGAGGTCTATCGCATTGAAGAACGTGTGCGAGTAGAACGCAATGGGTGCTTGAGCCGAAACACCAAATGCCTCAAGACGGAACGGGGTGATGAGTTGACGGTTTGAATAGAAGGCTGATGTCGATAGGCCGACACGCTGTGAGAAGAGCCGACCCAGATTCGGCCACGCAAGCACCAGAGAGCCGTTGAACTCTCGCTCGAGTTGCTGACCCTGGGTTAAACGTGAAATGTCCTGCAGCGTGTATTGCAGTAAGATGGATGCCACCTGTGCACCACCGAAGACGTTGCGATACTGCGCAGAGGCCGCGACACCGAAGTTCAGAAAGTTATCGATGGCCGTCTGGAAGAGAGGGAAGTTGAATCCAACATCGTACGGCTTGGAGTTGCGCGTAAAGACGCGCATCCGCACGGAACTGTCCGATCCATTGTAGGTAGAGTCATGTCCTACCGTATCGATGAGAACGATCTCAAAGGGGCCCAGCCCCATGAGATTGGCTCGGGACTGATCGATGAGCTCCTTGCTGTACCATTGTCCGGGAGCAAAGTCAAGCTGGCGCTGCCGTGTCGAGAGATTAACCGCAGGATAACCGTCGGCATATTCGACAAACTCGACGCTTTCGATCTTCACCCGACGTCCGGGTTGGACCTCTACCACAACCGTGTCGTGTTCGCCATCGCCACTGATACCGACCAGGGGCCGCGTATACTTTGCCTTGTAATACCCGTTGTTCTGCAGAACGCGGATAAGGGTGCGCGCATTTTCCTCGACAAAAGCTTCGGAAAAGGGGCTTCCACGACGTATCGCGATACTTCGTATCGCTTCGGCCCGCACCGATGCGTCCACCGAGTCAAGTCCGTGCACAACCAACGTATCGATCGTGGCGCGGCGTCCTTCGTTGATCACAAAGCGAAGCGTGAACAGCCTGGTCGACGAATCGTATCCATATCCAAAACGCACACTCGCATTATGAAAGCCGTTCTGAATGAGGTAATTCAGCAGCGTAACACTATCATCACGGGCAACTGCCAGTTCAAAGAAAACACGTTCTTCGTCGTAGCTCTTGCGGATCGATGTCAGACGCCGTAGCACGACCGATGGTGCGGCAGGGTTGTTGCGCATCGCTTGTTCGAAGAACACCGTGAGCTTACGTCCCATGGAATAGTCACTCTGCCGGGAAGAGATAATCGTGCGGAGATCTTCCGGAACGGTCTGCTGACATCCGACGATCTCGACGGCACGCAGCTCCGTCAGCTGCAGCACGCGCGAGCGTTCACCGGCCAGCTCGAGACTGTCCCGATACGTGTCCTGGGCCCAGGCAGACGTCGGCGCGGCCGCGGCGGCACCGAGAAGACCAAGGAACCACAGCAGCACAGAGCGGTATTGACGCCTTGTGTTCACGGGGTGCAAGTTACCGACCGAGTACGGAGTTTGATACAGCAACGCCCTGCATGCGGCGGCAAACAGGGCGTGATCTAGAATGGTCGAATAAGGGACGTCTTATGACTCGTATCCCTCATCATCTTCACTGAAGAACATATCGTCAGACCCTTCCTCGTACTCAGGCCAGAGGTCCTCGATACCTTCATACGTGATCTCTTCGGAATCATCCAACTCCGTGAGGTTATCGATCACCTGTAACGGCGCACCGGTGCGGTTACAGTAATCGATAAGCTCTTCCTTTGTTGCAGGCCATGGAGCATCCTCGAGATACGTGGCGAGTTCGGGCGTCCAGAACATGTTTGATCCTTGGTTCTACGATGAGGATTTAGTGAGCGGCGCGAATATACACGCACATGGGTATCGACGCAAAAGAACCCGTCAGCACGGAGTTTGTTACGTAGCTACAATCTCGACTCGTTTAGCAGCAACGATGCCAGAGCCAGATCGAAGGCCGTTGTGATCTTGATGTTTCTTTCCTCACCCGGGATGATGAGGACGGGAACGTCCGCCTGTTCCGCCAGAGAGGCACAGTCCGTTGCCGCCAGATCTCGGTCCATGGCCTCAGCGTAGACACTCCGGATCAGCTCACCGGAGAAACCTTGAGGAGTCTGCGCCCGCCGAATCGATGCTCGATCCACAGTTTCGATTATGATATCACGGGCGTTTACTCGCTTGAGCGTATCGGCAATCGGGATGGCAGGAATGGCAGCCCCGTGTGCGTGTGCTGCCATCGCAACCTCATTGAAAAGCGCGATGCTCGCCAACGGACGCACGGCATCGTGCACGAGGATGACGTCGGCACCCTCCAGCAATGGATGCGAAAGCCCCTTTGCTACGGACTGGTGTCGCTCGGCGCCACCTTCGATGATGTCAATCCGCTCGTCTGTGCACCCATGGGCTTCGAGAAGAGAACGCAGTTGCCCGATCTCCTCTCTTCGCACTGCGATGATCAGCGCACGGACATGGTCGGCAGCAAGTGCCGTCCGCACGGTCCTTACGATGATGGGTAGGCCCCCGAGATCGACGTACTGCTTCGGTATGTCGCCGCCGAACCGCGTGCCACGCCCTCCGGCGGGAATCACAATGCCAACGTTATATGTGGCGTTCATCGGACCTTAAAAGAAGCCATCGTGATAATGGCCAGCATGATCGCCACGATATAGAACCGCGTGACGATCTTGGATTCATGCCAGCCGCTCTTTTCGAAATGATGATGCAAGGGGGCGATATGGAAAATGCGACGTCCTTCTCCGAACTTCTTCTTGGTGTATTTGAACCACGACACCTGAATGATCACCGAAACAGTTTCGGCAAAGAACACGCCTCCAACGATAGGAAGAAGAAACTCCTTCTTGATCAGCACGCAGAGAACGCCGATCGCTCCGCCAAGGGCCAGCGAGCCCGTGTCGCCCATGAAAACCTGCGCCGGGTAGGCGTTGTACCAGAGAAAGCCCAGCGAGGCACCAACGATCGCGGCACAGAAGATCGCCAGCTCGTCCGTACCGCGCAGGTGCGCGATGTTGAGGTAGTCGGCAAAGAAGGCGTTTCCGCTGAAGTAGGCGATCACGGCAAGTGTAAGAGCGCTGATGCCCACCGTGCCGATGCAGAGACCGTCGAGACCATCTGTAAGGTTCACGGCATTGGAGGTGGCCGTGATGATGAAGATCACCAGCGGTATGTACAGGTACGCAAAGTCAAAATGCGCCAACTTCTGGAACGGTATTGTCGTAAGAGTATTCGTCTGATGCGTCAGTCCGAACCACTCAGGAAAGAAGTACAGACAACTGCCAACGAACAGACCAACACTTACCTGACCCACGATCTTATAGCGTCCGATGAGCCCCTTGGGATACTTCTTGACGACTTTGAGATAGTCATCCAAAAACCCGACGCCGCCGAGAGCGGCCGTTGCCACAACGGCGAGCACAACGTACATATTCTGTACGTTGGCCCATAGGAGTGTTGGCAGAAGAACCGCCAGCAGCACGATCAATCCGCCCATCGTTGGCGTACCTGCCTTGTTCACGTGCAGGCCAACTTGCTGCAGCTCCACCTTGGCCTGTTCGCCCACCTGACGGCGTTTGAGCATGGCAATGATGCGCGGACCCACAACAAAGGAGATCAACAGGGCAAAGATGGCGGCCGCTGCGGCCCGAAACGTGACGTAGCTGAAGAGGTTGATCCCCGGCACGTCGGTGATCGACCGAATCCACAGCGCTAATTGATACAGCATGGTATTATTCCCCAGGTCCCTCGGAGAGCAAATCTATGACCTGTTCCATCGCCATGCCGCGTGATCCCTTGACAAGAAGCACGGAATCATCGGCACGGACCTCGATGATGTGATCCCGACATGCGTGCGTGTTTGCCGCATAGATCACGTGCGGCAGATCCAGACGCTCATGCGCCCGGCGGAACTCATCGCCCATAACGATCACAACATCGGCATACTGGTGCGCATCGTTCAGGATGTGCATGTGCTCTTCTTCGGCTGCGCTTCCAAGCTCTCGCATATCCCCCAGAAGAGCAATGCGCTTGCCTGCGGGAAACTTCTGCAGCGTTCGAAGCGCCATGATCATCGATTCGGGGTTGGCATTATAGCAATCGTTGATAACGGTCATCGCTGCCAGTCGCTGCACGTGCATACGTCCGTAACCATGCGAGGCAGGGGGCTCGTAGCCGGCAAGAGCATGCTGCACATGTGCCGCCGGTACATGCAACGCCCAGGCAACCGCCAGAGCGCATGTGGCGTTATAGGCAGAGGCGAGTCCGTGCGTGCGCAGCTGTGCGCGCAGCGTGTACGAACCATGCACGATATGTAGCGATGGCCGCACCTGGTCATCAAAGGCGATGCTGGGGTGGATCTCTCCGCCGGATTCGACGCCAAAGGTGATGGCACGGGTAAACGTCGGGACGTACTTGGCCAGCCGGTCATCGTCGACGTTGACAAGGGCCACCCCATGATGGTCGCGGAGATAATCAAACAGGGCCGTTTCTTCTTTCTCGACACCGTCGAGATCAACCAGCTTCTCGAGATGTTCTTTCCCGATGTTGGTGATCAGGCCGTGCGTTGGCTGCACCATTGCACAGAGGATCTCGATCTCACCGGGCTCATTCGTACCGATCTCGATCACGGCAGCCCCGTGCTCGTGCGTCAGTTGCAGCAACGTCAGTGGCGTGCCGACCTGATTGTTGTAGTTCGCCTCCGTCTTCAGAACCGACATGGTTGAGGCCAGTACGTGGGCAACCACGTCCTTGGTAGAAGTTTTTCCCGCCGCACCTGCGATGGCTACCACCGGGATCGAGAAACGTCGGCGGTGGAACCAGGCAAATGTTCCGAGCGCATGAAGCGTAGAACCGCATGCCAGCGCAGTTGCACGAGGGGGCACACGGGAGATATCCTCGGTGAGGATCAGGCGAGCCCCCTTTTGAAGCGCCTCTTCGATCTTGTCGTGTCCGTCGAAACGTTCACCACGTAGGGCAATGAATGCATTGCCGGGAACGAGCGTACGCGTATCGGTACTGATGCCGGTGATCGTAAGGTCGGTGGGGAGCGAAGCCGCGGCCGGACCAAACATGGTCACGAGATCGGGCTGCGTAAACGTTGCCGTGTTGGTCATGCGCTGGGGGTTACTGAAGAGTCATGCAAAACTACTCAGTCCGTCGCTCGGCCACCCGCAGACGTGCACTGCGCGAGCGGGGGTTGACGCGCTGTTCGTCGTCGGATGCCTCGACGGCTTTCTTCGTGATGATCTTCAGGAGTTCCGGATGATCGCGAAACACGTTCTTGACGATTCGGTCCTCGCCGCTGTGATAGCTCATCACCACGATCCGTCCCTGCGGCGCCAGCAGCGTGATCACGTCGAGAAGTGTTGCCCGTAGCCGTTCCAACTCGTCGTTCACGGCGATGCGCAGGGCCTGGAACAACCGTGCCAGCGTCTTCGCCTGATGATGCGGCGGGATCTGCTGCACCACCAGGTCACGCAGATCGGCCGTGGTCCTGAAAGCGGCGATCGCCCGACGTTGCACGATGGCCTTTGCCAGGCGGCGAGACTGTGGTTCATCCCCATAGGTGAAGAACAATGTGGATAGCTGTTCTTCGGATCGCGTGTTCAGGACATCGGCGGCGGTCTCACCCTCGGGTGAGAACCTCATGTCAAGGGGCGCCTGGAGTCGAAAGCTGAAACCGCGCACATGGTGATCGAACTGATACGATGACACGCCCAGGTCCAGCAGCACGCCGTTGACGCTTCCCGGCATTAGATGTTCACGCATCGTTGAGAAGTTCGCATGTACCAATCGCAATCGTGAGTGGTCCCCACGAGAGAGCTCGTCGGCAAAGCGTCGACTGCAATGTTCGATGGCAACCTCGTCGGCATCGAACGAGATCAGGCGGCCCGATGAACCGAGCTGTTCAAGGATCGCTGACGTGTGTCCGCCCCCTCCAAGCGTTGCGTCAACGTATACTCCAGCGTCGGAGATCCTGAGCGCATCAATGCACTCCGAGAGCATGACGGGTATGTGGTAAGTCTCTGCTTCGACACGTGCCATTGGCGGAAATTGCCGATTTTTCGCCTATGACAGGACTTGTCGTTGCACTCTCCGCACTCCTGATACTCACACAGGGCCCTCGCATTGACCGGATAGATCCCCCCCACTGGTGGGTCGGAATGGGGGTCGACACACTGGAGCTCCTGATGGAGGGGGCTAACCTGGCAGGACGTCCGGTGCGGCTTCAGGGACGGGGCGTTTCGCTTGTCTCGGCACGTGTGGCGGGCAATACCCGCTATCAATACGTGCGCGTGCAGATTGCACCGAATGCACCGCCGCAAACGATAAAGATCATTGTAGACGGCCAGCCCGGCGACACCGCACTGTTTGAACTGCGCGAGCGCGGGCGTCAACACGACAGGATCGGACTTGATCCGACGGACATGATGTATCTGATCGTGGCAGACCGGTTTGCCAACGGTGACACGTCTAACGACGTCGTCCACGGCATGCGGCAGGATACGCTCGATCGTAATGACCCGTATGGACGTCATGGGGGAGATCTTGCCGGTGTGCGGCGGCATGTGGGGTATCTCGACTCGCTCGGGGTGACGGCGCTCTGGCTGTGTCCGGTTCTGGAGAACGATGAGCCCCGTTCAAGCTACCATGGTTATGCGATCACGGATCACTATCGCGTCGACCCGAGACTTGGCACCAACGACGACTACCGTCGGCTATCCGACGATTTGCACGCACGCCGTATGCGGCTGGTGATGGACGTGGTACTGAACCACGTGGGCGACGGTCACAGACTCCACACACAACCGCCCGATGAAGGCTGGTTTAACACCTGGAACGAGTACACGCAGACCAACGGCCGCGAAAACACAAACTTCGATCCGTATGCCACAGAGCAGGACAAGCGTCGGTTCCGTGGCGGATGGTTCGACCGCATGATGCCCGACCTGAACACGGCCAACCCGCATGTTCAGCGGTATCTGCTTCAGAATACGATCTGGTGGATCGAAGAGGCCGGCATCGACGCCCTGCGGGTAGACACGTACACGTATCCGGATCAGTCGTTCATGGACACGTGGAACGCCGAAGTACGGAGGGTGTTTCCGGGCATCTTCATTTTCGGCGAGACGTGGGTAGAGAGTCATGCCTCTCAGGCCTACTACCTGGAAAAGTTTCCATTCAATCCCTCATCACGATTGCAGTCAGTCACCGACTTCCAGACCTACAACGCAGTTCGGGATGTACTTACGCAGACGTCAGGATGGGATACGGGTGTCGGACGGTTGTATCGCACGATGGCGGCTGACTACATGTATGCAAGTCCAAACACGCTGGTGACATTCCTTGACAATCATGACTTACCCCGCATCACAGGCATCGTTAACGGCGACGTGCGCAAACTGCGTATCGGGCTGGCACTTCTTCTTACGCTGCGTGGGATTCCCTGCATCACCTACGGAACGGAATGTGGCTTTTCGAGTACGACCGATCACGGTACCATCCGACAGGATATGCCAGGGGGCTGGCCAGGCGATGCAAAACCGTTCGGTCACACTGTCTCGGACGAACACAAGGAATGGTCCGCCTGGCTTCGCATGCTCTTGAACTTTCGACGGAAGCATCCTGCCATGTCGAGCGGTGCCATGAAACATGTCACGCCCGAAAATGGCGTCTACGCCGTGGCACGATACAACTCCAAAGAGACGGTGGTCTGCATCATCAACGCCGATGATAAACCACGGTCGTTTTCCCTCAAGCGTCTCGACGAGGTTTTGAAGGGGGCGCGAAGAGCACGTGCCATTCCATCCGGACGTGAGTATCTGCTCACCGACGACGTGCAGCTTGCGCCGTATGCATCAATGCTCATGGTGTTCGATGCACCGTGATCTGTGTAGATTTGTCCGGACGTTTAACGGCAGCACTATCGGGACACTATGAAGCACGGCTCTGCACAGCTCCTGCTTATCGTTTCACTTACCATCGGCGCGGCTGTCTTTCTTGCCGCAAAGACCGACACAACGCAGCAGCGGGGCGCTCGCCTGTACCAGAATTACTGTCAGCGGTGCCACGGCACGGACGGTACGGGGTCGGTTAACATCACTCGTAACCAGATCTGGACCAAGGAGCCCATTGAGCTGGCAAAGATCATTGCTTTTGGAGCGCGCGGACCCTCGGCTACAGGAAAAGAGTTCCACCGCGCAATGCCGCCAGCCCCCTACAACGACCAAGAGATAGCTCTGGTAACGGTCTATGCGATGCAGACCATCGGACGTCGCGACGTGTCAATCACTACCGAAGATGTTCGCAATGCCCGTCGTCAGCATCTCGATAGTGTACGCCGTAAGATCAAGCGCGGCCGCTAAGCTCGCCCGCTATACAAGATCACCCAGAGAGCGCACAGCCAGAGGCTCAATAGCAAGGAACCCCTCGGCATACTGCGCGCCGATACGTCCGCCAAAGTACCGTGCACGGGCTTCGATCTCCTCGATGAAGCCGGGTCGCGAAATGAACGTCTGCGGTTCATCCGATGCGTATGCATCGGGAACGTGGAACTGGGAAGCGAAGGCGCGGATGGATGCCATCTTTGCCTCAAACACGTGGGTGATATCGACGTACACATCGGCGTGGCGCGGAAAGTCATACTGCTGCTGGTAGCACAGCATGCGCGTCGGACGCCAGGGGGCTTGGGGCTGGCCATCACGCGTTGTTTCGATCCGTGCCAGTCCGGCAAGAAATGCTGCACGACGCGAGATGGCGTGCACGGCCTCGTGATCGGGATGACGTTCCACAGGGGGCGGGATGAGCATCAGCGACGGACGCCACTGTCGGATAGCACCCACGAGCGGCATCACATGATCCAGTACGTTTTCAATGGCCCCGTCGGGAAGACCCAGGCATTCACGATGGTGGACGCCAAGAATCTGCGCCGCTGATTCGGCTTCCTGCGAGCGCAGCGCGGGTGTTCCACGTGTAGAGAGCTCTGCGCGCGTGCACTCAATGAAGACGACACGATGGCCTTCATCGGTAAGGATCTTGATCGTGCCGGCGCAGGAGAGCTCCACGTCGTCCGGGTGGGCACACACGACCAGAATGGTCTTGCTCATGATGCATCTCCGGACTGCTCGATCTTATCAACCCGCCGCTGATGACGTCCACCCTCGAACGGCGTTTCGAGAAACGCACGCACGATCGAAAGAGCTTCTTCCTCGGACACAAGTCGCTGTCCGACAGCGACCATGTTAGCATCGTTATGCTGACGTGCCAGCTGGGCCATCGTGGTACTGGTGCAGTTCGCCGCACGGATGCCATGAACCTTGTTCGCGGCGATGGAGATGCCAATACCGCTACCACAGACGAGCACGCCGATCTGTGCCTGACCTGTGCGGACGAGCTCGGCGGCGGCGTGGCCGTAGTCGGGATAGTCAACGGAATCTTCCGACGTCGTGCCGACATCGATCACTGTGTGTCCGTCGGCGCTCAGCATCGCTTTGATGGCTTCCTTGTAGGCAAAGCCGGCGTGATCCGACCCAAGGGAAATTGTCATGATCGTTCTCCTGTGCTTCCAAACCCGCCTGCCGCGCGTGCGGTCTCATCGAGACTTGCCACCGGTTGCCACGAAACATGCTCGTGTTTTGCCACCACCAGCTGAGCGATCCGCAAGCCCCTTTCGATCACAAAGTCTGTATCAGAAAAGTTGGCAAGGATCACCTTGATCTCACCGCGATAGTCACTGTCGATCGTCCCGGGCGAGTTCAGCGCAAACACTCCGTTCTTGGCGGCCAGACCGCTGCGCGAGCGCACCTGGATCTCAAAGCCATGCGGGATGGCTACGCAGAGTCCGGTGGGCACCATGGCCACTTTGCCAGCATTGAGAGTAAGGGGCTCACTAACCGCCGCATGAATGTCCATGCCAGCCGAGCCCTCCGTAGCATAGAAGGGAAGGGGCAGATCGCGTGCGTGGTCAAGTATCTGAATCGGGATGTTCATTGATTACTACGTGGTGGTAGGACGTACGAAAATGTCACTTACGGCCAAAATCAGCGGGGTTTTCTCCCCAGTCAGAAGTCTCCCACTTGAGCACCGGATTGGCATAGGTGTTGTTCTTGAGCCACTTCTCGGCCCGGTCGATCAGCTCAAACACAGGGGCGTTGGCTGCGGTTCGCTGGACTGTCGACTTGATCTTACGGTTACTCACCCACGAGAGCGCCGTGCGCGAATCGGTATAGATCGGCAGCACCCACCCGTGTTGCTGACACAGGGCGAGCGCGTGGACGATGGCCAGAAACTCTCCGTGGTTGTTGGACGACCCCTGGTAGGGTCCCATGCGAAACAGCTCGCGCTGCGTTTCCGTGTCAACCCCTCGGTACTCCATCACGCCCGTCGTCATGTCGCACGCAGCATCCACCGATATGCTCGGCAGCCTGGCCGCGTGCGCCTTCACAACCGTCTTCTTCACCGCTTTCCTCGGCGTCAACGGCTCGGGTCCGGCCGAATACGCCGCCTCGGCCTCTTGCCTGGACTCATACGACTTATACCGAGCCCCCGGAAACCCATGGATCTGCTTCTCGGCCACCGTCCACGTGCTATACACACCCGGCGAATGGCCTACCCACACCACATACCATTTGGGCTTTTTGGCTGAAGACATGGCGCGAAGATAGGGGGGGGCAGTGTACCGTCATTTGTTAGAACAAACGGCCTGCACAGAGCCGACAAATCATTTCACTTTCGACACATAGCTATCGAAACGGCCAGCGGAACCTATTGACCGGCCTGCCTGAAAGAAAACACCACTGAATGTTCCAACCGTCACGACCTCCTCATTTCGCCGAAGGAGGGTGATTGCATAGTTAACATCATCTTGGGTACCACCTGCTGCCCTTGCCCACTGAACTTTTCCGGTGGTACTTACCCTGCAAATGAACACGTCTCGTTGTCCGGCAGCTGCGAGAGTTGCGCTTCCCATTTGCATCGAGGCAGCAAAACTCCCACTCATGAAAATGTCTCCACTATCGTTCACCTCCAGTTCACACCCTTCTTCCTCGCCGGGTCCGCCAACACTCTGTGCCCACACCACGGCGCCCTGTGGACTGAGTTTTAGCAGGAAAATATCTTTGCTTCCGGAAAGGCTGGTGAGGGTGATCGTATCGAAACGCACGGTACCGGAAAAAACGCCCGACACATAAATGTTACCGTCTGCGTCGGCATCAATACCCCGGGCATAATCGTCTCCGGTATCACCAAATGATCTAGCCCAGATCGTGGTACCTGAATTGTCCAGTTTGGCTATGAAAACATCTGAACTCGAGTTATTGACAATGAGATTCTGGTTGCCAAAGGAAAGTGTACCGCTAAATGAACCGGCAATGAGTGAGTTACCGCTTCGATCTGAACTTATACCCCGCCCAGAAACCCTTCCGGCCCCCGCCAGTAGTTTTGCCCAGCGCAGATTCCCGGCAGTAGTGTACTTGGTTACAAACACATCCTGGTCGTCTGTGTTCGTCAGCTGTATGTCTTCAAATGTGATGCCCCGATCAGTAGGGCCGATGATGAGCACATGGCCATCGGACGTGAGGTTAGCTTCATTACCGTATTCGGTGCCAGGGCCGTGGCCTATTTTAACCCACTCGCAGACGCCGGAGGGTGAAATCTTGGCAGTAAAAACATCACCCTCTGCCTCGCTGCTCACTATAACTCCACCAGGAAGTTGCATGCTTTGCGTAAACATACCTGTTACGTAATGATTGCCACTGGCGTCTCCATCGACATCAAAGGCAAGGTCCGATCCCGCAGATCCGAATGTACGCGACCATTCGGCATGGCCCCCAGCACTGAGTTTGGCGAGGAAAATGTCGTTCATCCCTTTTGTGCGATACGTTGAACTGCCAATGTTGATGGATGATGTAAAGCTTCCAGCGATATACACATTACCCTGATCATCGCCTGTTACGCCTCGGGTCACCTCATCGCCTGGACCGCTAATGGCGGTCAGCCATTGAAACCCCGGAGTGTTTGGTTCATCAACCGGCATCTCGGTTGTATCGGTGCAGGCGAGACACACCAACATGAGCAGTGTTGAAAGGTACTTCATGGCGCTTGAGGCAAAGTATTTGTCATGAGTAATCGTTGCCGGGGGCAACGCCGAACCAGCCTGGTCATGGATGTTTTCAAAGCAGGATAGAACGGGAGGACACAAGAACAGCGACATGAACAGACTGCGTTTCATAGGATTCGACGATGTGTGGTTTTACTTCTACTGCGATCTGATTTCGTGTCGTAGACAGAATTCGCCAGAACAGGTTTAACCTCCAGTTCGAAGAACATGTACACGCAGCCAAAGTGCAGCGCAAGAGAGAATGATCGGTACGGTGGAATTACTGATTTAATCACAAAGTCCGAATCCGAAAAGTTGTCAATAATCACCTTAATCTCACCGCAATAGGTACTGTCGATCGTTGCTAGCGATTTCAGCAAATAAGCTCCGTTTTCGGCGTCGGCTGCACCAAGTCATGTCTTGTGCTTCTTCGCTGCAACCTTCTTTGCCGTTTTCCGCGGTGTCAGCTTCTCGGCAACCGTCCACGTGCTACACACCCGGCGAATGGCCTACCCACACCACATACCATTTGGGCTTTTTGACTGAAGACATGGGGCGAAGATAGGGGGGGGTACTGGGTACTGGGTACTGGGTACGGGGTACTGGGTACGGGGTACTGGGTACTGGGGACTGGGGACTAGGTACTGGGGACTAGGTACTGGGGACTGGGTACTGGGGACGGAACTTCATCCCGAGTGAAGGGAGGGAACAAGGCGTTGGAATGACCGATGACCGATGACCAATGACCGTTTCTCCGTACTTCCGCAACTCTGTAATTCCGTAAATGCGCGCAGCACCAGTCCTCATGCCTCAGAGCCCAAACCCTCGAATGGCGTAAATTGGTCAGCCCCTTACCGCGCCATCTGCACATGAATCTGCACCACATCAAGAGATCCGACTCCTGCCTGAATTGCGGCACACGCTTGGATCCTGAGACCGACCATTACTGTCCGTATTGCGGACAGCTCAACAACACACAGAAAGAAACGGTCGGACATCTTTTGCGTGACCTCGTCGAGGAGTTCCTCCACCTCGACTCAAAGGTGATGCGAAGTCTGGTGCCGCTGATCACGAAGCCCGGAAAGATCGCAAAGGAGTACATCGCGGGTCAGCGCGTACGATACTTTCATCCTGTTCGAATGTTCCTCACGCTTACGGTGATTCTTTTCATCGTTATGGGGTCTGATAAAAGCCACGAGAATGAGCCTGCAGCGAACGACGCGATCACGCTATACGGCGGCTCCAGTAGCGGCGGTAATCAAGACTCGGCCGACATCGCCACGATCTCCGGCGTGAGCTTCAGCAGAAGTGCCCTACGTCGGTACATGACAAAAGACGGCATCACCGACCCCAGCGCTCTCATGGACTCAATACGACTCGAACGCAGCGTGGTAAACCGACTAGTGTTTGGACTGTACCTCAAGTCGGTCGATCGTAGCCGAATGAGCTTCGATGATTTTCTGATGACTAAAGCACACTGGATTCTCTTCACCATGATGCCGGTGTTTGCGATCGCTCTGTTCATGTTCTATGGTCGACGTCATTTCACTGTGGTGGACCATCTTGTCCATGCATTCTACATGCACTCCGGCGTGTTCTTGATCCTAATTGTCTCCGGTCTCATCTCGATGCTGATCTACGAACACTTTGATGTCATTCTCGTCTTGCTGCTTCCAGCCTACTATCTAGTATCACTCCGAACGGTTTATGAACAATCCTGGCTCATGACCATTCTGATGGGTCTGGGCGTGGGGTTCGCATACATGGCCATGGCCGGTTTCGTCTTTGGCCTCATTAGCGTCATTCTTGTGTTCGTCTGGTGATGACGGTGACGAACGACCGATGACGAATGACCGATGACCGGTGACGAACGACCGATGACGAATGACCGATGACGAATGACCGATGACCGATCTCGGTCAACCCAATACCTAAAACCCGATATATGCTTGATTGTACCCAACGCATTGTACCGTCTGTACGGAGACATGGGTAACACGCAATGGAAAAACCAGCCCCGGGCCTTGGCCCGGGGTACGGAAATGGGCGATGCGGTTCGTTTCATGGATGCCCAATGGGCGATGCGGTTCGTTTCATGAATACCCAATGGGCGATGCGGTTCGTTTCATGGATACCCAATGGGCGAACACATAGGCTCGCCCCTACGGATGGATGACAACCCCACACCTCAAACCCCACACCTCAAACCTGAAGTATACAATAGTAAACAGCAGTTAACAGATCTTGTTATACGCTGATAACAAATGTATATTCGTCAATGGATTCGCTGAGAAACCCGTTTAGTCCGGGCGCAGGAAGTCCGCCGTATGAGCTGGCTGGACGAGATGCCGTTGTGAACGACGTAATGACGGCAATACGCCGCACGGCGCTTGGACGTTCCAGTAAACACATGGTGTTAATGGGTTTGCGTGGTGTTGGAAAGACCGTACTTCTGGGTGAAATCCGACGTCGTGCCGAATCCGAAGGACAGGTTGTGGTGTTGATCGAAGCACCGGAAGACCGTTCGTTGCCAGCGCTGTTGAGCCCCCTTCTCCGGTTGGCACTTCTGAAGATTTCCCGAACCGAGGCAGCGCGCGAATTGGCATACCGGGGGCTGAGGGTTCTTGCCGGTTTCGTTTCTGCCACAAAGGTCAAATACTCGGATATCGAGGTGACCCTTGACCTTGAGCCAGAACAGGGAACGGCAGACATTGGGGATCTGGAGCACGACCTTGCCGACGTTATCGAGGCGGTTGGCGAGGCCGCGAAGGGGTCGGGTAAGGCACTGGTAATCATGATCGATGAATTGCAGTATCTGCCTGCGTCACAACTTGGACCACTCGTTGCCGCGCTGCATAGATGCTCACAGAATCAACTCCCCGTAACTCTGGTCGGAGCGGGTCTGCCGAATATTCGCGGACATCTGGGCAACTCCAAGACCTATGCGGAACGTCTGTTCGATTTCCGCTCAATATCAACGCTTACAGCCGACGCAACTCGCGATGCCGTTATCAAACCTCTGGCGGCCGAAGGAGTGGGGATTACGACCGATGCTCTTGACCGAATCGTTAGCGACACGCACGGATATCCGTACTTCATCCAGGAATTCGGAAAGCATGCGTGGGACGTTGCAGAACAAACTCCTGTGACACTTCAGGATGTCGAAGTAGCTCGAGAGTTTGCCGAGGCAACGCTTGACGCAAGCTTCTTTGGCGTTCGATTCGATCGCGTTTCAACTTCCGAACGCGAGTATCTGCGCGCCATGGCAGAACTCGGCCCCGGTCCTCACCAATCGGCAGACATTGCCATTGCGATGGGAAAATCTCTGCAAGCAGTTGCTTCGATACGAAGTCGTCTGATTCAAAAGGGGATGCTCTGGAGCCCTTCCCATGGGGAGGTGGCATTCACTGTGCCGATGTTCGATGAATATCTGCGGCGGATAATGAAGTAGAATGTCACGTTTCGTGTGACATCTCGCACATAGACTTTCGAAAGGGGCTAAAACCGAAAGGTTTGCCAAACGAACCATTTCGAGAGGAAGACTATGTATGCAGCAACGCATTCGGCATCGGTGTTCGGGATCGGGGCGCTGCCGGTAGAGATCGAGGTGACGGTGGAAACGGGGCTCCCGGCATTCAGCATTGTAGGGCTGCCGGACAGTTCTGTGCGCGAGTCGCGCGAGCGAGTTGTTGCGGCACTGCACCACTCGGGGTATGCCTGGGATCCGCGTCGTATAACCGTAAACCTTGCTCCGGCGGATGTGCGCAAAGAAGGAAGTGCATTTGATCTGCCGATTGCGATCGGCATCCTGCAGGCATTGGAGCTGATGGCGCCGATCGATCTTACAGACTGCATTCTGCTCGGCGAGCTTGCCTTTGACGGTGCGATACGCCCATCGCGGGGCATCCTGCCCGTTGCCATGATGGCCAAACGCACAGGGATCAAGCGCATCATCGTACCGGCTGCAAATGCTGATGAGGGGGCGGTGGTATCCGAGGTGGAAGTGTTTGGCGTGACCAATCTTCGGCAGGCCGTGATGCATCTGCTGGGGTCAGCCCCCTTGGAGCCGCACCGGCTCGACATTAACGAGGTGTTCCGGGCTGAGTCTGCCCGACATTCCATCGACATGGCCGACGTCAAAGGTCAGCTCGCCGTGAAGCGCGCCATGGAGATCGCCGCCGCCGGCGGACATAACATGATCATGATCGGCCCGCCCGGTGCCGGAAAGACAATGCTTGCAAAACGGTTCGCCACCATCCTGCCGCCTCTGAGCCTCACAGAGGCGCTGGAGACCACCACCATCCACTCCGTTGCCGGACTTCTCCCCCCAGGTCAGCCCTTGGTAACGCAGCGCCCCTTCCGAGCACCCCATCACACCATCAGTGATGCGGCTCTGGTCGGAGGGGGCGTTGGGGTGGTGCGGCCGGGCGAGGTGACGCTTGCCCATCACGGCGTGTTGTTCCTGGACGAAGTGCCGGAGTTCCAGCGCAATGTGCTGGAGGTGTTGCGCCAGCCCCTTGAGGAACGTCGAATACGGATCTCGCGTACGCGCATGACGGTGGACTATCCGGCGAATGTGATGCTGGTGTGCTCGATGAACCCGTGTCCGTGCGGACACTACGGCAGTGCCCGTCGAGAGTGCAAGTGCTCCATGCAGGACGTGCAGCGCTACATGGCCAAGATCTCGGGTCCGCTGCTCGACCGGATCGATCTGCATGTTGATGTGCCCTCGGTTCACGTCGAAGACCTCGCCTCGAGTGAGCAGGGAGAATCCTCCCGGGAGATCCGCATCCGTGTCGATGCCGCACGGCTGCGGCAGGAACAACGGTTTATCGGTAAATCCCATCTGTTCAAGAACGCCGACATGTCCAGCAAAGAGGTTGAGTCATTCTGTGCGCTGGACGATGAATCGACCACGATGCTGCGTGTTGCCATGAATGCGCTGAAGCTCTCTGCGCGGGCATATACACGCATCATCAAGGTGGCTAGAACGATCGCCGATCTACAGCAGAGCGAAGAGATACTCGCCGAGCATGTAAAGGAAGCAATACAGTACCGCAGTCTGGACCGGGCAGGATGGGGCGGGTGAGAAACAAGACGCAGGATTGGTCTATTTTCGCCCACCATGATCACCATTGTTGGCGCTGGCAGTACCACAGGTGCTGCCCTTATTCCGATGCTTCTCGAAGAGACCGACGAGAAGTTGCAGCTGATATCGTCCAGACCTCTTGCCTATGATCACGAGCGCGTTCAGATGCACGTTGTGAACGTGCGGGATAAGAACGTTCTCAAGCAGACCATTATGGCGGCCATGCCGCAGACGGTGATCAACCTTGCTGCAATGACCAACGTCGACAAGTGTGAGTCGGAACGTCAGATGGCGTGGGATCTGAATGTGACGCTGGTAGAGAATCTCGCCCGCATCTCGCGCGTTCTCGATGCCAAGATGGTGCACATTTCCACGGACTATGTCTTTGACGGAACGAAGGGTCCGTATACCGAGTCATCTATTCCGAACCCGATCAACTATTACGGCAAATCCAAGCTGGCAGGGGAGAATATCTGTGTTGCGGGGAACGCCAACTCATTGGTGATCCGCACCAACGTGATCTATGGTCCACCCCGCGAGCGACCCGACTTTGTGCGCTGGGTTCTTGATGCGCTCGACTCACAGACTCCCATCCGTGTGGTGGACGATCAGATCGGCAATCCGACGTATGTCGATGATCTGGCGGAAGTGATCATGCGTCTTGGAATGAGCCGTCGCACCGGACTGTATCACGCCGGCGGGGCCGACTTTCTGTCACGCTACGACTTTGCACTGAAGATCGCGGAGTACTTCAAGCTTGATCCATCGATCATCTCTCGCGTGACCACGGCCGAACTTGCGCAACCGGCCAAACGTCCGCTTAAGCTCGGACTGATCTCACTCAAGGCCGAGACGGATCTTCGCATGCGTATGCGAGGTGTCGACAGTGGACTTACCTCGATTCGACAATACGTCGTGCGCCATCGGGAAGAACTGCTCTGACGGGTCTGACAACGTTCCGCTGGTGCGTAACTTTCTCGGTATGCTTCGTCCGCTCCTCATTCTTCTGGCCCTTGTTTCCATAGCGACGTCTGCGCGTGCGCAGCCGGATCTTGCACCACTGAAGGTTACGACAAATACCACGCCCGTGCCGGGATATCTGCTGCTGGCGCCGAACTGCCGAGTATCTCCTCGACCTTTTGGATCCTACCTGGGTGCGTACAACGTCAACGGTGGCGTGATCAGAACCGGCAGGACCACGAACTATCCCTTCGAGTTCAAGGTATTCCCTGACGGACGTCTTGGATATTCCGAGCTGGTGGTGTTCTCCGGCGCCTCCGTGCCTGCTGGCGTGTACATCGTCGATACGCTCTTTGCCGAACAGGAGCGGCTGGATCAGAAACGCGCCGGGTACCTAACGACGCAGCACGATGTGCACATGCTGCCAAACGGACATCGCGTGATCCTTGGTGCCGAAGATGTGACCGTGGATATGAGCAACGTCGTTCCAGGCGGTCACCCCGCAGCCAACGTTGTGCAGGCAATCATTCAGGAGCTCGACGTCGAGGGCAATGTGGTGGTGCAGTGGCGTGCACTGGATCATATCCCGATCATTGACTCCTATGAAGACCTTACGGCTCCAGCCATCCGTTACTGTCACAACAATTCGCTCTGGATCGATGACGATGGCAACTGGATCGTTTCCATGCGCCACATGTCACAGGTGATCAAGATCAACCGCCTCACAGGTGAGGTGATGTGGATCCTCGGGGGTAAGAGCAATCAGTTCACGTTCATCGGTGAGCATCCCGAAAACGCCCCAACGTTCTTCAGTTACCAGCATGATGCGCGGCGCCTGCCGAATGGCAACATCTCGCTCTTCGATAACGGAACGCAGCACACGCCGCAGTATTCCCGGGGGGTTGAGTATCGTCTTGATGAGATCAACAAGACGGCAACCATGGTTTGGGAGTATCGCCCGCAGCCCGACATCTATGCGGGCATTCAAGGGGGCTTGCAGCCGCTGGAGAATGGGCATCGACTTCTCGGTTGGGGAAGTGCTGCGTCGAACGGTTCGCCGGGTGTGACCGAGGTTGACTCACTCGGCAACGTCGTGTTTGAAGCCTACTACCCGAAGCAGATGTTCGTGTACCGTGCCACCAAGGTTCCCATGTGGCCAACCGGACGCGCCAGTGCCACGGCGGTTGCGCGAGATGTGCTCAAAGGTGAAACGTACCGCTACTATCGAGGAACACAGTTCGTAGGTCTGCGTGCGGAATTCACTACGCTCAACTCCTTCTTCTATAACACCACCACGGCTCGACGTTTCCAATGGTCACCCAAGAACCCGCTTTGGGATGGGGAAGCCCCCTTGCTCAAGCAGGCTCGGGTGGATGTGACGGTGGATGGGATCAAGGACCACCGCATGACGATGCGGTTTCATGTTGATACGCTGATGCTCGGACGCGATGCGGACAAGTGCATGGTGTTTTACCGACCACAGATCGATAGTGGCCGTTTCGTGATGCTGTCGACACGATTTGATGCTTCTGCCCGCGAACTTGTCGTTGAAAACGCACAGGCCGGTGAGTTTGCCTTCGGGGTTCCGGCTCCGAATCCAGGAGCTCCGCGCGAGGTGCGGCTGCAGGATCCGATCACAGACCGGCAGGTGCTTGCAGACTCTGCCTATCCGCTGCGCGTTGCTGTTCCCGGACGCAGCGATCGCCTGCAGGTGCAGGTCGCAAAGACGACTTCGTTTACGACGCTCGTGCTTGACAGTATCAACCGTAATGACCGTGTGATCTTTCCGGCAGGGGGCGATGCAGGACGCTACTACTGGAGAGCGCGTGCGGAAACTCAAGGTCTGTGGAGTGCATGGTCCAAGGTCGACAGTTTTCTGATCACCGGACCGTATCTGACGATCACGCGTCCGGACGTGGACGTGCGCTGGATGCACGACAGTTCCTATGCGATCTCATGGCAGACCAACTTGCGTGGCAGTGTGCAGATGGATCTCATGCTCGGTGAATACGTTATCGCGTCGATAAAGGATTCTGTTCCCGCCGCTGCACAGGGCTTCCTCTGGAAGGTGCCCGTGTCGACGCCGGTATCGAAGAACTTCCAGATTCGCATCACGCCGAGGGAAGCCCCCTACGCGTCACTCAGTGCAACGTCGAAGAACTTCGTTGAGATCATCACGTTCACGAGTGTTGATGATGAGAATGAACCGTCATCTCCCGTGAGCGTTCTGCCACAGCCGGCTTCCGATGTTCTTCAGGTGAGTAATGTGGGGTCAGGCCTGAAGTCGATCCGCCTGTTCGCAGCCACGGGAGAGCAGGTTGTGAACGTGAACTGTGATGGCACTCGCCGTGAGCTGGATGTGCGAGATCTACCAACCGGAATGTATCTGTTGCTGGTTGATGATTATCTCGGCCGCACCTTCCGTCACCCCGTGGTGATCCAGCGATAGGTCAGGGGGCTATCAGTAGCCTGTTGGGTGACCGTTCTTCGTGCGCCATTCCATGATGGGCTTGAACGGTCCGTACTTGTGCTGCTCGGGTGTGAACCCGTCCACGTATGGCGGCCAGTAGTAGTCCACCGGCTTTTCTTTCAGGATCGGATACTCGGCATCAAGCGGCGGCTGCGGACGCTCATGCAGCTTGTCATCGTTCACGTAGGCCGCAACGTCAAATGCCTCTTCATCGGTGAGGACGGGCTTGTCCCACCGAGCGATATCGTTGGGCATGTTGTACTTGATGAACTGTGCCGACTTGATCAAGCGGTGCATGGATGAGCCCGGCTGGTAGGACAGTTTACCCCACAGCGGCGGGTACACGTAGGCAATGCCATCTTCTTTGAGCACGCCCTGGCCATCATCGCCGTGACAGCGCACGCAGTGCTTTTCATACACCACGCGCCCCTTGATCGGATCTGCCGGACGGTCCAAGAGCGTGATCTCCTTGAGGCGATCTCCCTCTACGTAGCCTCCAACCGGCACGTTCTTCCCGAGCCACTGCATGTAGGTGACCATGGCCACCATCTCCTTGCTGTCAAGGGGCATGGGGCGCCCATTCAGCGGACGTTCAATGCAGTTGTTCACACGCTCTGCCAGCGTCAGGATGCGTCCTTCCCGCGCACGGTATTGCGGATAGCGCGCATGGGCTGAGAAGTAGTTGAGACCGTATGGACGAGTGCCGGCTTCGAGGTGACAGTTCTGACAGCCGAGGCCGTTGCCACCATACTTGCCAACCGTGCCCTTGGGTCCGAGGTAGTACGGGAAGTTCACCAGCAGTTCACGTCCGTATCGGATCATGTCGCCAGTGGCATTCTTCGGTATCGTCGAGGTGTCCGGTGGAACAAAAATGGAGTCTGCAGCTTTGTTCTGGGGTTGCTGGCTGGGTTCTTCGTTCTGACGCTGACAGGAAATGGAGATCGCGGCGGCCAGACCCAGGGCGCAGAGTGCGCCTATTGTCCAACGATAGGTAGCCGATCTTTCTTCCATGCGATGATGCCTCCGTTCAGATTGAAGACGCGAGAATAGCCAATTGAAACGAGAAAGCTCTTCGCATCGCTGCTGCGTTTGCCGGATCGGCAATAAAGAACAATGTCCCGATCCTTCGGAAGCCTCTGCAGACGTTCATGGAACTCAGCACTGTAGTAGTCGATCTGCCGACTTCCGGCAATGTGTCCCTGACCATACTCTTCGGGCGTACGGACGTCCACAACAACAACGGATGGGTCGCGCCGCAACAGTTCAGCCAGTTGCTTCGGAGTAATGTCGGCCCCTTCAGACATTGGCATGCATGCCATTGTGAAAAGGATGACCACAAGAAATTGCATGAGCATTTGATTCCCTAAATTCTCGCCATGCAAAAGACTGTGATGAGGGCAAGTTGTTACATCGTGTTCATTATGATGTCCACGGTGTGCACGATGCATGCACAGGATTTCTCCGATTCGTCACGGTCGATCAAGCTTCAGATCTTCGGTCAGTTCTGGGCCCGCTACAATGAGAGCAATCCGCTGACGATGCAGCAGGGGGCTCCTGTGGGCAATACCTTCGACATCGGAATCCGCCGAGCCCGCGTGCAGGCCTTCTGCACGGTGAACGAGCGCACAACGCTCTTTCTGCATTACGGCTTCAACAACATGAACACCAACTTCGCCTCATCGGGCAATCGCAAGATCCAGGCGTTCTTTCATGATGTGTTCGCTGAGTACCGTGCGTTTGAGAAGAACGAGCTTAAGCTTGGAGCGGGCCTGGCCTTTGTGAACGGACTCAGCCGTTTCTCACAGCCGGCTGTGATTGCCATGCCAACGGCAGACATCCCGGTGTTCGGTCAGGCAACCGTGGAGCAGATCGACATCTTTGGACGCAAGCTCAGCCTTACGGCGCGCGGTCAGATCGGCCCGATCGATTACCGCGTGGCACTGTCTGACCCATTTCCGATCACCACGAACGGAAACCCCCAGCAGCCCCTTGGTACGTCTGCCAATTTTGCTCAAGTGGGCCACAGTCTGCAACAGCAGGCATACGTGATCTGGCAGTTTGCCGATCACGAGCCACATCAGGTCTCAAACATGGCGGGCACGTATTACGGTCAGCGCAAGATCTTCAACATTGCCGCCGGCTTCATGCATCAGCCCCGGGCTATGTGGAGGGCGGTAGGGGGCGATACGTTGTATGAGGACATGACATTGATGGCGGTTGAGTCGATGTTCGACGCACCGATCGATCGAAACGGAACAACCGTGAGTGCCTATGCCGGCGTGTTCAGCAACAATTACGGTCGGAACTACCTCCGATATAACGGCGTGATGAATCCCGGGACGGCCAATCAGACCGGCCTCGACAGCACGTTCGTCAAGCCCCTTGCCAGCTTTGGCCCTTCTTTCGGAAATGCCTTTCCGATGTTCGGTACCGGAACGGTCGTCTACTCGCACCTCGGTGTGTACTTCCCCAAAGTGCTTGGCGCCAATGGTCTCATGCCCTACGTCAGCACCACTCAGGCCTGGTATCAGCGTCTCGAAGGACGTCGTACGGATATCTACCACGTGGGCTGCTCGCTGCTACTCGATGGCCTCAGGAGCCGACTCACCCTAGACGTCCAGAACCGCCCAACGTATGGTCTCGCAACGATCGACTCGCCATTCGGCGAACTCGTCGATGGTCCGCGCCGCACCCAGCTCGTGATGCAGTATCAGGTGGTGTGGTAAGCGCTGCGCGCCGGTTTCAGGTTTGAGGTTTCAGGTTTCAGGTTTGAGGTTTCAGGGTGTCATTGGTCATCGGTCATTGGTCATCGGTCATCCGTCATCGGTCATCGGTCATCCGTCATCGGTCATTGGTCATCGGTCATCCGTCATCGGTCATTGGTCCTCGGTCATTGGTCATCGGTCATCCGTCATCGGTCATTGGTCCTCGGTCATTGGTCATCCCTCCTCGGCTCCCACAATATCTTTGCATTCTATGAGCACCATTGCTTCACACGTGTCGAGTTACGGGACGGCCAGACTCCTTGCCATTTTCACGGTCATCTACAACCTCGTTGAAGGGGGTGTCTCGACCTACTTTGGTGCGGATGATGAGACGCTTGCGCTCTTCGGTTTCGGGATTGACAGCTTCATCGAGTCCATCTCTGGCGTCGGCGTCCTTCTCATGATCCGTCGCATTGAACAGCATGGTCCCACAAAGAGGACGGAAGCGGAGATTTCAGCTCTGCGCGTTACGGGCACAGCGTTCTTTCTGCTTTCGGCCATGCTTGCTCTGTCTATTGGCGCAACACTTGTCTATGGACATGTACCGGAGTCGACCCACTGGGGTGTGATCATTGGACTGATCAGCATTGCTACGATGTGGTGGCTCGTTTCACGCAAACGTCAGGTGGCGCGTGAACTCAACAGTGCACCGCTGATGGCCGATGCGAACTGCACGATGGTCTGCATCTTCATGAGTATATCGGTGCTTATGTCGGCTCTCGTCTATGAGCTAACATCCTTCGCCTACGCCGATGTGCTCGGTGCCACAGCCATCCTATGGTTCAGCATCTCAGAGGGTCGGGAATGCTTTGCAAAAGCAAAGGGACACGAGTGTTCGTGTGAGAATGACGGATGACGGATGACCGATGACGGATGACCGATGACCGATGACGGATGACCGATGACCGATGACAGATGACCGATGACAGATGACCGATGACGGATGACCGATGACGGAGACTCTTACGACGCGGCTTTTCCCCACAGGGCACACACATCTGAGCTGGTGCTATCGGTTTTCTTTGACTCCGCAATGAGCACATCGGCGACGTCTTTGCGGCTGATGGCCGTTGAGAGCTTCATCGGGATGTCTTCGTTCAGCAGGACGGTTGTCCTCTTGCCGGGTGATGAGTTTGTGAACAAACCGGCGCGGATGATCGAGTACTTCAGACCACTTTCGCGTAGAGCTTCAATGGCGGCCATACGCCATTGAACGATGCCGGGCTTGATCATTCCGAGGACCGACATTAGCAGCGACTTGTGAGTAAGTCCGAGCGTAGTGAGATACACGAATCGACCGTTGAAACCAGCTGACTTTGCGGCTGCGAGGACGTTGAGAAGCCCTTCGTAATCCACCTGGCGTATCTCTTCTTCATTTGCGCGACGTGGTGGAACGGCTGCTGTGTAGATCACACGCTGCACACCGTCAAAGGCACGCTTCAGCACGTCAGATGGTTTCGTGATGTCGCAGACAACAATTTCTGCGTTGCTTGTGCCGAAGATCTGGACGGCTTTAAGCCGATTACGACCAAGGATTCGGACTGATTCGTTGCGTTGCAGAAGCTTTTGAGCGGTGATGAGTCCCGTTCCGGATGTTGCTCCAATAATGAGCGTAACGGGTGCGCTGTCGGCCATGATTCATTCTCCAAGCGGTGGTGATAATTCCAAGCGGGTCAGCAAAGACAGCAAACGTACTGAAAAAGTTTCGATAGCATGGGCCGTTTGGGCGGAATCGTAGATTCGCTGAATGAATAGTCCCTTGCTTGACGACTACAAATTGCGCGAACTCACGGTAGAAGAATTCTACGCTGTGTACAGTGAGCGCGAGAGCCTGTACTTCACAACGAGCACGCGCGACGATCTCGATGCGGGGCTGCAAGGAGAAGAACGTGAGCGCATAGCGGCACGTCGCGCCGCGTTTCCCCACGCAGAGCGCTTTCAGTGGGGTATCTACATCGGCGATGAGATCGTTGGGTGGACAGTTGCGCAGCAGAGCGATCACGACACACTTCTGATGCGCAATACCGCGATCGATCCGGCACATCGAGGTAAGGGACTCTACACGGCGCTGCTGCCCATCGTGATCGAACATGCTCGCAGCGGAGGCTATCAGCGCATTCAGTCAACGCACCTCGCCGCCAACAACGCGGTGATCGTGCCGAAACTCAAAGCCGGTTTCATTATCACCGGACTGAACGTCAATGAGAAGTTCGGACTTCTGGTAACGCTAACGTGTTTCCTGACCCAAGGCCGACACCACCTGGCGCTCAATCGCATTGGCTTTCGGGATTAACGCACACTGTCACCTTTCCTTCGCTCAGGGGTTAGCGTGGTGTTAACTATCTCTGGACTACCGAATGACGCGCGCCCTTGAATCTTCGCTGCTTGCCATTGTGATCATGGTGTTGCATCAGCCCCTTGCCGCACAGTATGTGGGTACGGCATCCGTGTCCCAGGGTAGGGCAACCACCACGCAGCAGAACTTGTACACGTGTCCGAAGGGACGGATTACGAACGTCGGAACAGTTGCATCCAAGGACGGCAAGGTGTGGACGATGCCGGCGCTTGTTCGTTTCACAGACGCCACGTTTCCGAAGTCGTCAGACCTGCATAACGTATGCACGGGGGTCACATACGCGACATCATCGCAGGCGGTTGCAGCGCTGTCACCTGCGAACATTGTGACGATCGATCCGGATGGTGAGCTCATCACCTGCTTCATCTTTGCCGATAACTACTTCGAGATGGCCGTCAATGGCGTGCCTGTTGGCAAGGACAATGTTCCCTACACGCAGTTCAACTCGTCGCTTCTTCAGTTCCGTGTGAAGCGTCCCTTTACTGTTGCCATTCATGCGGTTGACTGGGAAGAGAACCTTGGTCTTGGCACGGAACTCAGCGGCTCGCCCTATCATGCAGGCGACGGTGGCGTGGTTGCGGTGTTTCGTGATGAGAAGGGGGCGATCATTGCCACAACGAATGGGTCGTGGAAGGCGCAGACGTTCTACACCGCACCGATCTACGACTTGGCATGCCCGAACGAGGATGGTCAGTTGCGCAGCACAAAGAACTGCAGTACATCCGACGTTGCCGATGGATCAAATGCCTTTGCACTGCACTGGCCCCTTCCCAGCGACTGGATGTCGAAAGACCTTGATGACTCTCAGTGGCCCAATGCATCGGAGTTCACGGATCAGACGGTGGGTGTAGACAACAAGCCGGCCTACACCAACTTCACGGATGTGTTTGACAACCCCGCCGCCGACGCGAGGTTCATCTGGTCGAGCAGCTTGATCCTCGACAACGAGACGCTACTCCGCACGGTGGTTCCGGGAACAACATCGGTCCGCAGCGGTGAAGAAGGAACCTCCCTGCGCTTTGTGCCCCGCAGCGGATCATTTGAGATCCTGAGTGCAGATGCTGAAGAGTTTGTGGATGTTTCTGTTCTAACTCCAGATGGCCGGACGATACAATCATCAACGAAGGTTGGTGCCGTTGGCATTAATGTATCCGATACGCCGAGTGGGGTGTACCTGGTTCTTGCACGTCATGGCCAGCACCACATATCATGGCTCGTCAATATCTACGACGGCGAGTGCCGGGCAGTGAACTCATACTGATACGCACAATATGCCGTATCTGGCGGTTACAAGACGTTTATGCCTCGTATATGCCTATTTTGGCGTATATGAAAATCGACCGATATTTGACGGACGAGGCTGTTTTGCAGATCATCGGGCAGCGTCTGGCAGCCATCCGCCTTTCGATGAATTTGACCCAGGGCGAGCTGGCCGAGAGGGCCGGCGTCGGACTGCGAACCATTCAGCGCATGGAAATGGGCCAGGCGGCAACACAGCTATCGTTGTTTCTGCGCGTCTGCCGAGTACTCGAGCTCATGGACCGGCTTGATGTCATGATATCTGAACCCCCTGTAAGTCCGATGGAAATGCTCCGACGAAAGGGGCGAACACGGCGCCGTGCATCTGCTAAAAACGAGCCGCCGACCGACCACGTACCCTGGACCTGGGGCACGTGACGATGGTTGCAGAAGTCTTTCTGTGGGGCCGAACGATCGGCGCAGTAACGTACGACGACCGACGCCGGGTAGCTGCATTTGAATACGCACCCGAGTTCGTGCGTTCAGGGATTGAAGTTGCTCCGTTGGTCATGCCCCTTCGCAACCGGGTGTATGAGTTTCCGGAGCTTTCCAGGCAGTCGTTTCATGGGCTGCCCGGGTTGCTGGCAGACTCATTACCGGACATGTTTGGTAACGCAGTTATTGATGCATGGCTGACGTCGCAGGGTAGGCAGCCGGGCTCGATCAATCCTGTGGAGCGACTGTGCTATACCGGCTCAAGGGGGATGGGAGCACTGGAGTTTGCTCCGGCCCTTGGACCAGTTTCCAGGGGAACGAGGTTCGTTGAGATCGACAATCTCTCACGTCTGGCACATGGTGTTCTACAACGTCGGCAAGACTACTCCGGTATGCTCCTTAGTGACGAGGAACAGCAGTCGCTGATGGAACTCTTACGAATTGGAACCTCGGCAGGTGGCGCGCGGGCAAAGGCCGTTATTGCGTGGAATCGTACTACCGGTGAGATACGGTCGGGCCAAACCGATGCAGAACCCAACTTCGAGCACTGGCTTCTGAAGTTCGATGGAGTCGACGACCCCATTCTTACCTCCGGCGGCTACTCCCCCAGCCATGGCGCCGTTGAATACGCCTACTCCTTGATGGCCGGTGCCGCCGGAATCTCAATGACGGAATGCAGGCTTCATGAAAGCAACGGACAACGTCACTTCATGACGCGGCGCTTTGATCGAACACAGGATGGCCGAAAGATCCACATGCAATCCCTCGGTGCGTTGGGTCACTTTGACTTCAATCAACCAGGAACGGTCTCATACGAGCAGGCCTTTACTATCCTGCATCGCCTTGGTATTGCGATGCACGACGTCGAGGAATTGTTCCGACGTATGGTGTTCAACATTGTCGCACGTAATCAGGATGACCACGTCAAGAACATAGCGTTGTTGATGAATCGCACTGGCGCATGGTCGCTCGCCCCGGCATATGATGTTACGTACAGCTACAATCCTGATGGGGCGTGGACATCACAGCATCAGATGCTGATCAATGGTAAGCGCGACCAGCTCGCGGTGTCTGATATTGTTGCCAGCGCTGCATCGGGTCTTTTGAAGAGGGGGCGAGCACTCACGATTCTTGATGAGGTTGTATCGGCGGTGCGTCGCTGGCCGGAGTTTGCCACGCAGGCCGGCGTCTCCGACGTCATCATTGCCGGCATTGGTAAGACGCATCGTACGGAACTGCCTCGGTAACCGTCAAGCCCGGCTCGACTTACTGCATCATCACGAGTACCGGCTGAAATGCAGGCCAGGATATCATCCTGCATTCCCCGCGGTCAAGATCTGCCGCTGTCAACATTCGACCATCGACGGCACAGACGAGAACCTGAACGCGCCGACCAGGCGCGCAGACTGTTGTGGAGGCGCCGACGACTGGCCACACCGATGGCGAGGCATGTTCGACGTCGACCGAAACGCTACTCGGCAGAGCGAGCTCATATGCGCCAACGTTTGTTGAATCTGATCCACGCGTGCGGCCGCCGGCATCCGACGCAACCCATGAAAGGCGTGGCACTCGCCCCCTGAGTGACGGTGTGACCTCTGGTAGCCACGAGGCCGGCTCAGTCAGAGGCAGGGAGGGGGCCACGATGTTGCCAAAGGTTGTGGCGATACCTGGTACGGATGCTGACCAGTGGTTCGAAGGATATGTCATCGCCAAAACGGCCTCGGCCGGCAGTCGGATCCAGCGATTTGGAGCAACCAGGGTGGGATCGACCGAGAAGATGTTGTTGGCGATGAGGACGTTGCGAATCTGTCTGTTGTTCGGAAACGGGACGCTGTAGACCAGGTTCACAAACGCTGTGCTCGTGTTGCCCTTCGTGGTCCACATGCCAACACATGTGTTGTGCGCGAAGCGAATGCCGCTGATGATCTGCTGCTGAGTGAACCCGATGGCCCCTTCCCAGATGTCCAGGCAGCCGGCCATATTCACAAAGACATTGTTGATGATGTCGATGTTCTGGCAGCGAAGTTCGTTTGGACTTCCGGCCCAGCCCTCGGTGCTGATCAGCACTGCTACCATCCCTCGACGTCCGGCAGGGAACATGGTGGTGTCCTTATCCGATCGGAAGGTGCATCCCTCAACCACGACATCCGAGCCGACATCGCAGTACACTCCCGGCGCCCAGTTGTCGTAGATGGTGCAACGGCGCACTCGAACGCGTGAGCTGTTGTTGATGCAGACGGCTTCGCCCCAGTTGCGGCCGATCTTACATTCGATGACGTTCACATCACGGGCACCGAAGAGTTTGAGTGCGCTGCCAAACTGACCACGCATCCCCCGATCATTCATGAGATTGGTGTGTGTGATCGAACACGAAACGAGTGCAACGGTGTCGGAAAGGGGCGACCCATCTTCGCCGATGCGAACGCCGTGCGAGAAGGTGGAATCGACCGTTACATCTGATAGCAGGATGTTCGTCGAACGTCGCTCTAGACTCGTACCGAGACGGATACCGAATTCATTGCTGTTGACGATCCGAATGTTTCGGATCTCAATGCCGCACGATGACGTTGTGATGACACCGTGTCCGGCAGGAACCACAACGCCGGCCGCGTCGAGAGTAACGTTGCCCTCACCGACAAAGCTGACATCCAAGCGCCGCTCACCTGCCGCACCGGAGACGACATAGTCCTTGGTATACTGGATGAACACATCGCGCAGCGCATACCGTCCTGGCAGGAACCGTATCTCACAGGCCACTCGCCCCTTCTCACCTGCCGTGAGCGCCTTGAGTCGGGCAATGGCAGCACCGAATGTTGAAAGAGGCCTTTCCCGGGTCCCGTCACCGGAATCATTACCATCGGGTGCCATCACTACGCGCACACGCTGTGATACTTCGGCAAGAAGCACCGGCATCGGCACGTCACCGGACGGTTGGGCCTGCGTGGTATAAGCGACCAGCACAATCAGCACAACGACCGCCACGAGGGCTGATGGAGGAATAAAACGGGGAATCATGACGTCAGAGCCAGGTGGTTTCACGGGTATCTTCGCATCTGTGGAATCTATCCATGTTCATCCCGCAAACCAAGGTCGAGCGCCGCGCCGTGCAGCTTGTCACATCTGCATGGTACTCTGCGGATTGCTTGTTGCTGCCTCGACCGCACTGGCCCAGCTGCCAACGCTGGAGCTGGGGCTTCCCGTTGAAGGTGAGCTTGGCAAGGATGTCTATATCATCAACTACGTTGATCACGAGGCCGACAGCGGAGCGATCCGCGACTACATGTGCGGACGTCAGACGTATGATGGTCATGACGGGACGGACTTTGCCGTAAAGTCCTTCCGACACATGGACTCCGGCGTGCACGTGATCGCGGCAGCCCCCGGACGCGTCATAGCCGTGGTTGATACGTTGTTTGATCGCAATAAACGGGTGGACCGATCCCTGGGCTTCGGCAATTACGTCGCCATCGAGTATCCGGGTGGCTACGTGCTCTATTACGCTCACCTGAAACGGGGCTCGGCACGCGTCAAGGTCGGCGAGAGCGTAAAGAAGGGTCAGCGCCTTGGACTCATCGGATCAAGCGGCACCAGCGAAGACCCGCATCTTCACTTCGAAGTATGGCAGCGCGTTGATGCGTTTCAGGGGGCTTGCCTGCCTCGCCCTCTGAAATGGCAGGAACAGCCCGCGTATCAGACGGAGTATGCACTCATCGACGCAGATGTTACGACCTGGCCGCCTTTGCTTGATACCATCCGGGAACGTCCGCTGCGCGCAAAATCAATCAGCAAGGGCGACTCATCGATCACGTTTTGGTCGCTTCAGCAACATATCGCTGTCAACGATCAGCTCTCGGCGACATGGCTCACGCCGGATGGCACAACGTGGTTCACATATGAGTTTACGGTCACAGCCCCTTCCACCTATTACTACTGGTGGACGTGGATCCGTCGTCCCGAGGCCTCCGGTCAGTGGATGGTTGAGTATCGTCGCAACGGCGATCTCATTGCAACGCGTTCCTTCACCGTCGAAGCCACCGTCTCTGTCGGTGAACCACCACGTCAGGGGGCTTCCCTCCGCCGCATGGGCGACGTGCTGCGCTGCGAGGTCACCACTCCCTGCACATTGTCGGTCTACGACCTGCAAGGCCGACTGCTGCAACGTTCATCGGTCCCCGCTGGAACCTCTGCCCACATGATTCCATTGACCACGCCCGTGATCATTGATCTCTCAGACGAACATGGATCTGTGATGAAAACAATGGCGATGCCGTAATGACGAGTGACGAGTGACGAGTGACGAGTGACAAGTGACGAGTGACAAGTGACGAGTGACAAGTGACGAGTGACAAGTGACAGTAGTTCCGTAATTCCGTACTTCCGTACTTCCGTAATTCCGTACTTCCGTACCTCCGTACCTCTCCCCCTACTCCATTGAATGTAGCGCCATATGATTGCCCTCTGAATCAAAGAAGAGGGCCATGTAGCCGAAACTGTTGGGGAGTGGCGTCTTGGGCATAATGATGCGCCCGCCTGATGCTTCTATGCGAGAGAAAATGACATTGAGATCGGGATTCGCATTGAGATAGAGAAGAGGTCCTGCCGCTGCTGGACGATGCTCTTTGAGGTACACAAGAGCTCCGCTGACGCCGTGTGCCTCTGCCGGAAACAGCGCCATCGGTATTGGCTCCTCAGCACCGGGAACTTCTATCCGACGCATTGTGCAATTCATAATCGACTCGTAGAAGGTGACGGCGCGATCGAAATCTGAGGTTGGTATTTCGAACCAGTTGATTGCGCGCATGATGTTTCGCGAATAGGTGTTGACGTTGTTTGAACGTAGAGGGATGTGTCGTGTCCGGTTACAATCGCAACGTCACCGGTGTGACGTTCAGTGTACGACTACGAAGATATGTTCGCTATCTTAACCTGATCAAGAGCGTGCTGATGGCACGAGGATTACGATTGTGATACCAACCGTCAAGTACCCGGTAGTAATGCTGCTATTCGTACTTCCGTACTTCGGTACTTCCGTACTTCCGTAATCTCGTACTTCCGTAATCTCGTACTTCCGTAATCCCGTAGTCCCGTAATCCCGTAATCCCGTAATCCCGTAATCCCGTAATCCCGTAATCTCGTAATTCCGTAATTCCGTAATCCCGTAATTCCGTAATCCCGTACTTCCGTCCTCATGCCCCTTCTCTTCCTCCTTCTCTTCCTGCAAGAGATCGCCCGTGTCTATCTCGTGATGCCGTTTCCCGGTAGTCAGGAGTTGGACCTTGTACAATTGGCATATGGACTTGACCGCTATGCCGTAGTGATAAGACTTGTGCTGTTGGGATCTATCGGTGCGTTGATATGGTACCGCATGCGCACGCAGCAAAAGGTGCGGAAGATCTGGCTGGGAGTGTTTCTGGCGCTCTATGCGCTCATGTACTTCGGCATCAGCACGCAGATGACGGCCGAGAGCATGTTCCGGGAGCCGATCGTCAAGCGGTTCCGGGTGGCCGAGCTCGACAGTGCCCAGGCTGAAAAGATCGTGATGGGTATTGTGATCAACGGTGAAGCGGCGGCCTATCCGATCCAGTTTCTCGGGTATCACCATCAGGTGCGCGACACGGTAGGGGGCAGGCCGGTGCTTGTGACGTATTGCACGGTGTGCCGCACGGGTCGGGTGTATAGCCTGCTTGTGGATGGGAAGACTGAGGTGTTCCGTCTGGTTGGCATGGACCATTTCAACGCCATGTTCGAAGATGCCACCACAAAGAGCTGGTGGCGTCAGGCCACTGGTGAGTGCATTGCAGGACCCCTGCAGGGAAAGACCCTCGAGACCATTCCATCGCAGCAGATGTCATTGGCTGCATGGATGAGCGAGCATCCAAACAGCAAGGTCATGCAGCCGGATCCGAACTTCGCCGAGCAGTATGGCTACTTGACGAACTACGAATCAGGACGTTCCAAGGGTGACCTTACGAGACGTGATTCGGCGTCCTGGCAGCGTAAGTCGTGGGTGATCGGTGTGATCATCGACGACGACACGAAACGCACCTATGACTGGAACGATCTTGTGCGCAAGCGTATCATCACGGATGATGTGGACGGCAGGCCGATCGTCCTAACGATCGAACCAGACAACAAGAGTTTCCATGCCTTCAGAGCCTACTTCGGTAATCGTAAATCCATGGAGAGATTACGCTTTACTCTGCGCGACTCAACAACCATGACCGACTCGGGTACTGGATCCGTTTGGACTCTTACCGGCTTCTGTATTGAGGGCGCACTCAAGGGCATTAAACTCTATCGAGCACAGGCCTACCAGGAATACCTGCATTCATGGGAGCAATTCCACCCTACATCGCGACGATTTATGGAAAACTAGCCCAATCGTACACGATTGATGTAGTTTTGCGGTCATTACTGTCCGAAATGAAACTCCTCGTCTCCATAGTACTCGCCGCCTTCTGTCTGGTCTCCATCGGACAGAGCGCCTATGCGTCCTCAATGGGGAGGTCGGCGTATGGAACGACCGTCACGTGCCATATCGAGCACTTGTCGCCATTCGATGCGGACGTTGAGATAACGGAAGACAGTATTGACCCACTGCTTTCGATGTGCGAGCTCTCGGCAAGTCAAGATCAAGTCCGATCGAGCTCTGTCCCGACACCACTGAACTCCGGTGGCCTGGTCGGTGCCTACCGAATCGGTACGCCCCGATACATTGTTGTGCGACGGCTGCTGATATAGCCATATCCCGAGTTGAACGCCCTCGAGCCTGAGCATCTCGGCTCGAACCGCGTTGCTGTGTCCGACCAAACCTGTCAATGACGGGAAGCCGCGCCCGTGTGCCGCGCTTGTAAGGTATCGCCCGATAAATCTGAACCTACAACTCTGCGAAAGTGGACGATGAAGCACATCCGTTCGATCATTTTCTTTTCAATCTGTCTGATCGGTCTTTCCGCCTGTCAAAAGGATGAACAGGATCACGAAGAGGCAGTAAAATATGTCGTTACAAGCCCCTTGAGATTGGACACGACGATTGTCCATGACTATGTGTGCCAGATTCATGCCATACAGCACATTGAGCTGCGAGCCATGGAGCGCGGTTATCTCGAAAAGATCCTCGTGGATGAGGGGAAGGTTGTGAAGAAGGGACAGTTGATGTTCCAGATCATGCCGACGATCTATGAGGCTGACTTTCGCAAGGCTGAAGCGGAGGCCAAGGCTGCCGAGATCGAGTATCTCAACACCAAATCCCTCGCGGACAAAAATGTCGTCTCAAAGAATGAGCTCGCCATCGTCAAAGCCAAGTACGACAGGGCTAAAGCGGAGATGGGGCTTGCCGAGGCACATCTAAACTTTACGAAGATCAAAGCCCCTTTCACAGGAATCATGGACCGACTTCACGTACGAGTTGGCAGTCTGCTCGAAGAGGGTGAAATGCTGACGTCACTCTCCGACAACAGCCAGATGTGGGTGTATTTCAACGTGCCCGAAGCGCAGTACCTGACGTACAAACAGCACACCCCACAGGACAGCACGATAACCGTCCAGCTACGGATGGCCAACAATCAGATCTTCCCCCAGAAGGGCATCATGAATACCATCGAGGGTGACTTCAATAATGAAACTGGAAATATCGCCTTCCGAGCAACATTTCCGAATCCAAGTGGGCTGCTGCGTCATGGTGAGACCGGCAACATTCTGATGACGGAGCCATTGAAGAATGTCCTGCTGATACCGCAGAAGGCTACCTACGAGGTGCTCGAAAAGATATTCGTGTACGTGGTCGATGCAAAGAATGTAGTGCGATCACGCGAAGTAAAGATCAAAGCCGAGTTACCGCATGTCTATGCAGTCGAGGGTGTTGCCGAGGGCGAAAGAGTCCTTATCGAAGGGCTGCGTAAGGTTCGGGAGAACCAGATAATCGAATACACCTTCATCCCCCCTACAAAAGTCCTTCCAACGCTTGAACTCGAAGCGGAATAATCGGCCGTACATCGCCTAGGAATCCAATCATGTTCAAGAACATTCTCTTCCGGCCAGTATTGGCGATCGTGATCTCCATTGTGATCGTCTTCGTCGGCCTTCTGTCGATGCGACAACTGCCAACCGAGCAGTTTCCTCAGATCGCACCGACAACCGTCAACATCGCGATCTTCTATCCAGGCGCCAGTGCCGATGTGTTGATCAAGTCAACGCTGATACCTCTAGAACAATCGATCAATGGCGTGATTGGTATGCGATACATCGTGTCGGATGCAACAAGTGCCGGCGAAGCAACACTGCGCGTGATCTTCGATCCGGGTACTGATCCGAACGAAGCTGTTGTTCGTGTTAAAACACGTGTTGACCAGGTGATGCCGCTACTGCCAGAGCTCGTTCAGCGAGAGGGAGTTGTGATCACACCTGTTCTACCGAGTATGCTGATGTACGTCAATCTCTACAGCACGGATAAGAACGCGGACCAAACATTCCTCTACAACTATGCGAACGTGAATCTCATTCCCGAGATACGACGCATCCGCGGTATAGCCTCTGCGATCATTCTTGGTAGCCGGCAGTACGCAATGCGTGTGTGGCTCAAGCCAGATCGTATGCGTGCCTACAACATTTCAGCCCAGGAAGTCATCGATGCGATGAAAGAGCAGAGTTTGATCGCTCGTCCCGGGCGGCTGGGACTCAGCTCCGGCAAGCAGGCGCAGTCTCTTGAGTACGTGTTGAGCTACGTGGGTCGGTTTAACAAACCCGAACAGTATGAGAACATCATCCTGCGCGCAAATGCAGAGGGAGAAAGTATCCATCTGCGAGACGTTGCTACCGTGGAGCTGGGCTCTGAGTTCATAGATATTTACTCGAATCTCGATGGTAACCCATCGGCTGCGATCATCCTTAAACAGTCCATCGGCAGCAATGCAACGGAGGTGATCTCGGACATCAAGACGAAACTGAAGGAGCTGGAAGGGGGCTTCCCGAGAGGGATGAAGTACAAGATCAGCTACGACGTTTCGCAGTTTCTTGACGCGTCAGTTGAGCAGGTAACGCATACGCTCCGCGATGCATTTGTCCTTGTTGCCCTGGTGGTCTTCATCTTCCTTGGCGACTGGCGATCGACGCTGATTCCGACGCTTGCTGTGCCGGTTTCGTTGATCGGTTCGTTCTTTGTTCTGCAAGCCTTTGGCCTGTCGATCAACCTCATCACCCTCTTCGCCCTGGTGCTTGCCATCGGCATTGTTGTTGACGATGCGATCGTTGTTGTGGAGGCGGTGCATGCCAAGATGGCCGAGGAGCATGTTGGGCCGTTCCAAGCTGTTCAGGCGGTAATGGGTGAGATTGGTGGTGCGATCATTGCCATCACGCTTGTCATGGTTTCCGTGTTCGTGCCGATCGCATTTATGGCGGGACCTGTTGGAGCGTTCTACCGACAGTTTTCCATCACGATGGCATCATCGATCATTCTATCCGCCATTGTTGCACTGACGCTGACACCGGTATTGAGCGCGATCATTCTTCGAAATACGCATGGATCAAGTGGCCACGAAACAAAGAAGCGGTCTATCCTGGGGAAAGCTCTTGACGGTTTCAATCGATGGTTTGAGCGGCTGACCGACAGATACGTCTGGATACTTCGTCGCATTGTCCACCGTCGACTTATAACGTTCGGCGTTCTGGGCCTGTTTGTGATTGGCATCGTGTTCGTGGACGAGATTCTGCCAGCAGGGTTCATTCCAGGCGAAGACCAGGGTACCATCTATGCCATCATTCAGACGCCACCGGGATCAACTCTTGAACGAACAAATCAGGTGTCACTGGAACTCGAGCGTATTTGTAAAACGATTCCGGAGATCGAGTCGGTATCTGCACTCGCCGGCTACGAAATCATGACGGAAGGTCGCGGATCCAATGCCGGAACCTGTCTTATCGACCTTCGTAACTGGGCCGACCGCAATCGGTCCGTGCGCGAGGTCATGGAAGAGCTTGAGCAGAAAACGCGAGATCTCGGTGCGATCATCGAGTTTTTCGAGCCCCCCGCCGTTCCTGGATTTGGATCCTCAGGGGGCTTCTCATTGCGTCTGCTCGACAAAAACCAGGAAACGAACTACCAGGATTTTGACAAGATCAATGCCGAGTTCATGCGTGACTTGGCCGAGCGGAAAGAACTCAAGGGTCTGTTCACGTTCTTTGCAGCAAACTACCCGCAGTATGAGCTTATCATCGATAACAACGCTGCGATGCAGAAGGGTGTGTCGATCGGCGCTGCGATGGAGAATCTGAATATTCTCATTGGTAGTACCTACGAGCAGGGCTTCATTCGATTCGATCGTTTCTTCAAGGTATACGTGCAGTCGGCTCCGGAGTACCGTCGATACCCGGCCGATCTTGCTAACCTCTTTGTGAAGAACGACCATGGTGAGATGGTTCCCTATTCATCGTTCATGACATTGAAGAAGTCGCAGGGTCCGAACGAAGTAACGCGCTACAACCTCTACAACTCATCAGCCATCCGCGGTCTGCCTGCCGAAGGATACACCACCGATGATGCCATCAAGGCGATTGAAGAAGTGGCCAAGACAACGCTTCCGCGCGGATATGACATCGCGTGGGAGGGATTGTCGTTTGATGAAGCAGCACGCGGCAATGAATCCATCTATGTGTTCTTGGTGGTACTGATGTTCGTCTATCTCGTACTGGCCGCTCAATACGAGAGTTTTGTTCTCCCGCTAGCCGTGATTCTGTCATTGCCGATTGGCGTTTTCGGAGCATTTGCATTGCTGCAGCTGATGGGACTTGCCAACGACATCTACGCGCAGGTAGGCCTGATCATGCTGGTGGGTCTGCTCGGAAAAAATGCCGTACTGATCGTCGAGTTTGCCGTCCAGCGTCAACGTGAAGGGGCAAGCATTCTCGACGCAGCAATTGAAGGTGCCAGGGTGCGCTTCCGTCCGATACTTATGACGTCGTTTGCCTTTGTGGCAGGCCTTATACCACTGGTTGTGGCAACGGGTCCGGGTGCTCTCGGTAACCGCACCATCGGGTCCTCGTCTCTCGGTGGTATGCTTCTGGGAACGATGATCGGCATGCTGATCATACCTGGATTGTATTTCGCCTTTGCATCTCTGATCAAAGGCAAGACGCTTATTCAGGGTGAGCACGACGAGCCCCTTTCCGAAGAATACGTGCACAAACATGATTGAGAACCATCGCATGACGGCAATAAAGGTCGAACGCTCAGCGGGCATAATCCCGCTGATCTCCATTGTGCTGGCGGGTCTTGCGCTGATCGTTTCCGCATGCGTTCCGACAGTGATTCAAAAGACCGTAAACAGGGACGTTCCGGGGTCGTATCGGGAGTCCACAGACACGATAAACAGCGCCACGATGAATTGGCGAGAGTACTATCGCGACCCTGCACTTGTGTCCTTGATCGATTCGGCACTTGCACGCAATCAGGAGCTCAACGTCGTGATGCAGGAGATTGAGATAGCTCAGAACGAGGTACTTGCCCGTTCCGGAGAGTACCTCCCGTTTGTGAACCTGCGGGCAGGGGGCGGGGTGGACAAGGCAGGGGCATTCACACGTAATGGTGCGGTGGAGGAAGGTCTCGAGATAAAACCGGGAGAACGTTTCCCCAAGCCCCTTCCCGACGTTGCCCTGTCAGCAACGGTCCAGTGGGAGGTGGATATCTGGAACCGACTCCGTAATGCCACGAGGTCGGCTGGTTTGCGATACATGGCCTCAACGGAGGGGGCTCGCTTCCTCGTTACCAATCTCGTGTCAGAGATTGCCTCGAACTACTACGAGCTGATTGCTCTTGACAATCTTCTCGAAGCTGTCAATTCAAACATCAGCATCCTGAAGAATGCCCTGACGATCATTGAACAGCAGAAGCTTGCGGCCCGGACAACAGAACTGGCCGTGCGCCGCTTCGAAGCCGAAGTGCTGAAGAATGAAAGCCACCGCTACGAGATTCAGCAGCGCATAACTGAGACCGAAAACCGCATCAACTACCTTGTGGGGAGATACCCACAGCGCGTGGAGCGCGTCTCGACGGGATTCTTCAATATCTCACTCGATTCGCTGAGGACAGGCATTCCATCGCAGCTTCTTCAGAATAGACCCGATGTTCGTCAGTCCGAACTAGAGCTAACGGCATCTGAGCTCGATATTGATGTTGCGCGTGCGCGGTTTTACCCCTCACTGTCGATCGCTGCCGGCATTGGCTACCAAGCCTTCAATCCACAGTTTCTATTCACAACACCCGAGTCTGTGATCTACAACCTCGCCGGTGAGCTGCTGACGCCGGTGATCAACCGACGAGGAATCGTGGCGGCCTTGAACACATCGAACGCAAAGCAGATCCAGTCCGCGTACAATTACGAGCGCACGTTGCTCACTGCATACATCGAGGTGGCAAACAGCCTTGCCAAGGTCTCGAACCTGCAGAGCAGTCTTGCACTGAAGACACGGCAGGTTGCTGCTCTTACAGAGTCCGTAGACATTGCCGGCATGCTTTTCACATCGGCCCGTGCCGATTATATGGAAGTGCTTCTCACACAGCGGGATGCCCTCGAAGCCAAGATGGAGCTCATTGACACAAAGGTTGCGCGGCTCAAAGCCTCCATCGAGCTCTACAGGGCGCTTGGCGGCGGATGGAGATAAGGACGAATTACGAGAATTACGAGAATTACGGGAATTACGGGAATTACGGGAATTACGATCGACAATAGTAGCCCCGGGCTATATCCTGAGCTGCGAGGCGGCGAAGGACCGCCCGGGGGACGGATTGACGAACAGGCACGCATTATGGCATCGCTAATGCCATTTTGCAACGCATTGTGGCAACAGCGTTGCCATTTTGCGAGGTTTTTGAGTCCTTAGCGTCGTTTCAGGGCCACTTTAACCAGGGCGAGCATGACCGGGACCTCGATCAGGGGGCCGATCACGGCGGCAAAGGCCTGGTCGGACGAGAGGCCAAACACGGCGATGGCCACGGCGATGGCCAGCTCGAAGTTGTTCGAAGCGGCCGTGAACGACAGGGTGGTGGTGCGCTCGTAGTCAGTTCCCATGCGTCGACTCATCCACCAGCTCACGGCAAACATGATGATGAAGTAGAGCGTCAGTGGAATGGCGATACGCACCGCGTCCAGAGGAAGAGCAATGATGCTGGTGGCCTTCATGCTGAACATGATGATGATCGTGCCGAGCAGAGCAATGAGCGTGATGCGTCCGATGCGCGGCGCAAAGATGGACTCGTACCACTCAGCCCCCTTCGAAGCGGTAAGCACGCGCCGTGTGATGTAGCCGCCGGCAAGGGGCACTCCCAGATAGATGGCAACGCTCTCGGCGATCTGCCACATGGAGATGTTCACCTCCACGCCGGTCAGGCCGATCAGCGGCGGCAGCCACGTCATGAAGAACCATGCGTAGAGACTGTAGAACACAACCTGGAAGAGACTGTTGAACGCCACAAGGCCGGCCGCATACTCCCGGTCACCGCAGGCCAGATCGTTCCAGACGATCACCATGGCGATGCACCGGGCAAGGCCGATCATGATCAGCCCCTGCACGTACTCGGGCTTGTCCGGCAGAAGCAGGATGGCAAGCCCGAACATCAGCACCGGTCCGATCAGCCAGTTTTGTACGAGGGAAAGAAGCAGGACCTTGCGATCACGGAATGCCTCGCCCATCTTCTCGTAGCGTACCTTGGCAAGGGGCGGATACATCATCAGGATAAGTCCAATTGCCAGCGGGATGTTGGTCGTGCCGGACTGCATGGACTCGAGCATGGCCGGGAATTCAGGTACGACGGCACCGATGGCAACGCCAACGATCATTGCGGCGATGATCCATACGGAGAGGTAGGAGTCGATAATGCTCATGCGTTCTGCCCGTGCTGTGTTTCGTTGATAAGCTCCTGCACGAACTCTTTGATCTCGTCACGCACGCGACGATAGATCACGAGGACATCCTCATGGGGAAGGCCTGCAGCAAGCCGCGGCGGATCGTCGAAGCTGTGGTGGATCAGGCGGTGCGCGCCCGGCAGATACGGACAGCGCTCGCGGGCGGAGTCGCACACGGTCACGACGATATCCCACGGAATCCCGCTCAGTTCATCAACGATCTGTGATGAGTGCGTGGAGATGTCAATTCCGGCCTCGTTCATCACCTCAACGGCAAGTGGGTTGAGGCCGTGAGCTTCGACGCCTGCAGAGTAAACGTGATAGCCGGAGGGGGCTAAGGCTCGACCCCATCCTTCGGCCATCTGGGACCGACACGAGTTACCGGTGCAGAGAAAGAGAATGTTCATGGTTCGAAGATTACTACTCATAACACTATCAAAGCAATTATCAATTCATCAAATTGCGCTCGGTCTGCCATTGGAAGACAGAAGACACTCATGTAGAGGTTCTTGGTGAAGATTCTGAAACGCATCATCTTCTCTCTTGCACTCGCCGGGATGACGGCTACGCTCCAGGCCCAGCTACCCAACCCCGCGCTGGTGGGCTACTGGCACAATTGGAACGACGTCAACGCGCCGTATCGCTGGATCGATTCGGTGGACGCTCGCTACAACGTCATTACGGTGGCTTTCGCGATTCCCGTTTCCAACACGGACATGACGATGACGTTTGTGCCAGACAGGGGTACGAACCAGGAGTTCATCACGCGGATTCAGCGGGTACAGGAAGCGGGCAAGAAGGTGATCCTGAGTATAGGGGGCGCAACAGCATCGGTGGATCTTACCACAACGCAGAACCGTGACGCGTTTGTGACGTCGATGTCGAACCTGCTGAAGACCTTCGGGTTTGATGGCATGGATATCGACATCGAACATGGAGCCTCCATCCTTGTTAACGGAGGAACGATCACAAACCCACAGGCGGCGGCACAGAAACATCTGATCGAAGCCATCAAATCCATCATGGCGCAGTATCGAACGGACTTCGGACGTAAGATGCTGTTAACCTTTGCGCCGGAGACCGCTTACATCCAGGGCGGTCAGTCCGGATATGGTAGCATCTGGGGCGGCTATCTTCCCATCGTGGATGCGCTGCGCGATTCGCTTGACCTGATCCATGTGCAGCTGTACAACAGCGGCACGATGTACGGGATCGACAAGAATATCTATGCCCAGGGCACGGCCGACTTCATCGTTGCAATGACGGAGGCGGTGATCAAGGGATTCACAACGCAGGGTGGAACATTCACAGGCATTCCTGCAGCGAAGGTTGCCGTTGGACTTCCTGCGAGCCTGAATGCTGCAGGAGGGGGCTATGTGGACTCCGCAACCATTTCCTCGGCCGTGAAGTACCTGCTCGGAAAAGGTCCCAAACCAGGCACTTATACGCTTGCCACGTCTGGTGGATATCCTGATCTGCGCGGCATGATGACGTGGTCCATCAACTGGGACGCAACGACGTTGAACCGTGGTCGATACGACTATGCCGACGTGTATGGTTCCCTCTTTGCTGCTCCGCCCCCTCCCACACCGGATAAAGTGGCGTTGCTGGCGCCAGCATCGAATGAGCAGCTGCGAGTTAATGAAGTCCAGCTTCGCTGGGCCGCTTCAAAACCATCGGTATCGTCCTATCACATTGAGCTTATCCGCAACGGCGCTATCGTGTTTTCCGACACGGCAATGAAAGACACATCCTGTGCGGTGAAGAACCTTGCTGCGGCAAGCCAGATGTGGTGGCGCGTGCGAGCTCGCAACAGCGTTGGATGGGGCGAGTGGAGCGACTCGCGAACCTTCAGAACGGTGCCCTTTCCAGACCAGGTCATGCTGCGCTCCCCGAGTAACAACGAGCAGCAACAGACAAACACCGTCACCTATCGCTGGCGCAAGAGTCAGCCGGACGTGACGGATTACCGCCTGGTCATCAGCACGCCAACAGGTGCGCCTGTTCTTGATACGGTGGTGACCGATACCACGTTCACACGCACGCTTATGCCGGCACGGATCTATACATGGCGAGTCACGGCACGCAACATTTCGGGATGGAGCGAGTGGAGTCCGATGTGGACGATGATGACGGTTCCATTTCCGGATCAGGTGCAGCTTGTGCTGCCGTCGGATTCACAGCAGATCGCTGTCGATACCGCGACGCTTGTGTGGAATCGATCGACCCCGCAGATCGAGCGATACCATGTTGAAATGGTCACGAACGGAGCACTGACGCTGAGCGATTCACTTGTTAGAGACACGGCGTTTGTGGCACGAGATCTCGTCGGGAGGTCTACCATTAGGTGGCGCGTGCGTGCCAGGAACATTTCGGGATGGGGCATGTGGAGTTCATACCGTCAGCTTCGCTACCTGCCGCTGCCGACAAAGGTTCGGCTTACGTCACCATCGGATAGTGCTCTACTCGACAGCGGAGCAATCAGACTCTCGTGGACGTCATCCGAGAACGACGTGACGAAGTATCGTGTGGAGGTCTACCGCGATACGATGCTCGCGTATGTTGATTCCAGCTCCATCGGGCGAGAGTCCGTGCTTCCGTCTGTGGTGGTGAATCTCTGGCATCGCTGGCGCGTGCAGGCGATGAATGCCTCGGGATGGGGCGAGTGGAGTGACTGGAGAGCATTCATGATCCGTAGGGACACCACGACGTCTGTTGCCGCTGCAGCAGAGGTGTCGACGATGGTAGCGTATCCTAACCCCGTTTATGATGGTGTAACCATCACCTCGGGGAACTCCACGCCTGATGAGTTGCTCATCATGGACATTCGCGGTACTGTTGTACGGCGTGTTGGCGACATCACCGGAAAGCCCCTTGTCAGCCTCAGCACGGCCGATCTTCCCGCAGGCATGTACATCGTTCGCCGCGGCAGCGAAGGTTGCAGTTTCGTTAAGCTGTAGGGTCACAGCATGCTGCGACCCTAAAATGGGGTGGAGCCTGCTACCCAGGGTTTTGTTTGTGAAGGGGAAGGGGGGGGGTCACAGCATGCTGTGACCCCACAATGGGGTGGAGCCTGCCACCCAGGGTTTTGTTTGTGAAGGGGAAGGGGGGGGTCACAGCATGCTGTGACCCTACACATGCTGCAACCCCACACAAGTTGCAACCCCACAATGGGGTGGAGCCTACTACCCTCGATGATAGTTACGTGGATTATCAAGAATGTAGCGTGTGACCCTGTCTATCGAAGCCGGTTCGACTAATCGGTCGTGGTAGCTCGATTGCCAGATAGTCAGCTTTCGATACCCAGGATTCTGTTTGCGGATCATGCGTGTGGATGCTGACTTGAATGAGCGAACGATCACGGGCAGTGTTCCCGGGACAAGAACACCGAAATCGCGCTCTGTCCGAAAGGGGTTTGGAGTCGAGAGGATCGTGAAAAGCGCGTGTACATGTTCTGGCATTACAATCTTGGCATGCATCTGCACATCGAAATGATCTGGAATATCAGTGAGGCATTGATGCACTATCATGCCTTCGCTGGAGAGCAGAACAACATCACTTTCGATGCGGCCAAACAACGGTTTTCGGTCCTTTGTGATGATCGTCACAAGGACCGTTGTTCCGCGTCCGTAGTGCCAATCGGGCAGTCGAGGGGGTCTCATATCCCGATTGTGCGGGAAGACAGCCCTTACGTGACATCCGAAGGGGGAGGGAGGGTCACATCATGCTGTGACCCTACACATGCTGTGACCCCACACAAGCTGCAACCCCACAATGGGGTGGAGCCTGCTACCCAGGGTTTTGTTTGTGAAGGGGGGAGGGAGGGTCACAGCATGCTGCGACCCTAAAAGACGTCGGATTGTTCGTAAGGTCGCTGATCAATCGCTGAGTTCGGCGATCCGACGGATCGCCTTTGCTGCGAAGGCGCGACGTTCTCGGTCGTTGAATTCGTTGGCATATCGCTGAGCATGGTCCAGATTGCCCATGTAGTAACGCGCTACAAGTGGAATGGACACGAGGCCGGCGGCCACCCAGCGCTGCTGTTCAAGCTGTGAGTAGAACCCGTAGATGAAGGCTCCGTTCAGGGCCATCGAGTTCAGTCCGTCGAGTACTTCGCCGCAATAGATCTGGCCGGCCCCCGGGATGATAGCCGACAGGATGGTGGCAACGGTTGGGCTGCGATGGGGGATTTCGCTGGTATCGGCCAGAAGAGCGTTGATTACTTCAAGCGTGCGTGAGGAATCCGGACGGCTGGATGCCCACGAATGAAAGCTTGCGGCTGCATCGTTCCACCGACCTGCCATCAGCGCTGACACGCCGGCGACGGCATAAGCCCGGGCAACCAGTGCTGCATCGGCAGGGGGCGAGGCAAGAATTCGCAACAGAACCAGCTGCGCCTGGAGGGGCTGGTCGAACACCATATGCGCCAGCGCGAGCTCAATGCGAATTCGAGCCCGCTCATCTGCAGATCGTGATTTCTCGAGCGCTGTGGCGAAGGCTCGCAATGCTGGCTGAACTCGTCCATTGTCGCGGCAGGCTACACCTAGCTTGGTGTACACCTCATGCAAGCGGGGATCGTCGGGATAGAGGTAGGCGTGTCGGTAGTACTCGGTGATCGCGGCATCAAGGTCGCCGTCGCGCACGTGCCGATCGGCAAGATCGACAAACTCCGACTGGCCCCTTGCCACAAGGTGACCAAGCAGAAGGAGTAAGACAATCATCATCCTACGGGTGCGCATCAAGGCACTCCGGCGATGGAAAACGCCGTCCTGAGCCGCATCTGAAGCTGCCGTGTTGCTTCGTCGCGTACGATCGATGCGGACAGTGCCGAGCCGTAGATGTTTCCGAGATAGAGTCCTGACGCCAGACAACCAAAGACCCAGCCGCGCACGGATGAAGAACCATCGGTGGCAAACCCATCATAGGCGGCATATCCAAATCCGGCGATGGTTAGAAACGAAAGGACGCCGTCGACGGTGTGACCGGTGTAGACCTTGCCAAGGCCGGGAACGATCCCGCTGAGCAGGCCGGCAATGAATGGACTCTTCTGCGGTATCCGTGACGATTCGTCGATGACTGTCCGCAGAGCACCGATGGCAGTCCTCTGTTCATCCGTAACGGCAAGCATCCCGGCACGCTGAAGATCAGACCGGGCATCGCTCCAGGACCGCTGCTCGGCGCGGCAGAGCGATGAGAAGAGCGACGCCGAGTAGGACAGCTGTGAAGAGTCAGCCACGGCGACAGTTCCGAGCTCCATAGCCGCATCCGAGTATCGACGCTGACGATACAGGGCGTGTGCAAGAAGGTATCGAAGCTGCATGGAGCTCTGTGCTGGCGAAGTGAGGCGGCGGCGCAGAATGAGCTCTGCAAGTTCTGGCGCATCGGCCCGGATGAAGAGCGACCCCGCGCGTAATGTGAGCGTGTCCGACGCTGGTCCATCGTTAACGAGCAGACGTTGCAGCTCGTTGGCAGCACGTCGATACTCTCCGAGCTGTTCGAGATAGTCGACGAATCCGATCACACGATCCTCGGACATCACCGACGGCTGAGCTGCTGCAGAGAAAACAGCACAGACCATCGTGATGATCATGCGAGCAACAAAGAGGGGGCTAACCACGGAGTTCATGGATGGTCGTGCAGATAAGCGTCGTAGGCCGACACAGGATCTATGAGCTTGCCGGTGATCGTATTGCGTTCGTGTGGACTGTCGGTGAGTCCATTGCACCGAGTAAGGCGCTCGGCCGTGAGAAGGAATCCCTTTACGACACCGAAGCGCTGCATGGACAGCATGCCAAAGCGTGAGCAGGACGGCTCGTAGGCACACACATCGGTGTCCTGCGAGGAGATCAGAAGCTGATAGGCACGCACCACGCTCGAGAGCAGAAGCCTGAGCTCCGATGTATCGTCGGGTCGGAAGAAGTTTGCACCTCGCGTCCTGTCTGCGCTAGCCTTCTGGCCTTGCTCATGAGAGATGCGACGAAATACCGATGCGTCCTGAGCCGATAGCGCCGTCGCACTCAGCCCCATGATCAAACACAAGACAAGGATCTTCACCACTGCGTTCTCCGTGGCGTTACGTCAGGTGGGATCGTAAACCCGTTGAGATGCGTCGGTAGCGCGGCAATCGTGGTGGGATCCGAAAACATCAGATTCTCCCGCGTCCACCCCTTTGGAGTCTGCCAACCTCCGTAGATCTCCAGGGGCACCCGGCCTTGCTGGATGCTAACGAAGTTCTTGTACGTTGTGCGGGTTGAGAGCTTGTTCTTCGGGGCATAGGATTCGGTCTTGACGACGTCGCCGTTGACCTCCGTCATCACAACCTTCTCAACTTGTTGACGTCCGGCAGGGGGCGGACCCCACGACGAGATCACCGAGTCTCCGGCACGAACGACAGAAAGAACGGTAAAGCCGATCTCAGGAAGTCCGAAACTCTCACGCGTAGAAGCCAGAAACGCACTGGCAAATGGCAGTGACATGGGGTTGGCCGATTCAAAGACAAATGCCTTGCGCTCCTTGGGATAATAGAGCCGCATCTCCTTGCCCGTGAGCGTGATGAGCTGGTTTACAGGAGAGGTGACTTCGATATGAACCGCCCCTTTCTGTGAATAGTAAATGTTTCCTTCGACGATCTCCGGAGGAGATGCCGGAGCATAGAGGCTCCGAATAAAGGAAACACGCAGGTAGCCCTGCTGGGCTGAGGTCTGCATCGTGGCTGCAAGCAGCAGAACAATCAGAAATCGGTTCATAACCATGCAAACATACGTGTGGCGCCTTCTCGGATGAGGTCAGAATGCATGTCAGGTAGAGCATAAAACGCAACAAGCAGGGGGCTACCCTGCTTGTTACGTTTGATCTTCAATGGAATCGGAACCCGTGAGGTCCCATCAGCCGGCGTGCTTCATTACGGGAGCGTTGAAGTAACCGCTGCTGCCACCACCACAAAGTACACCACATAGAATGCTACCGAGGCGCCGCAGCCGATCCAGGCCCACTTAGTCTGGGCTTTGACGGCCTCCTCTTTGTAGCAGTCAGTGTACTTGGCCACATAGACGGCGTCCTTACCAACAACAGCCGACATCGGAGGATCTGGCTTGAGGACGTATGCGCCGATCACACCAAGACCGTTAAGCAGACAGCCGGCACCGAACCACAATGCTCCGCTTGTATTATTCGACGCGGCCTGACGTGCGTCCTCACACGTTTCCGTGGCAAAAGACTTGGATGCCGTGCTTACAAAGAGAAATGAACATGTTGCCAGCACGGTCATGAAGCGCATAATCGCGCTGTTGCGGAAGAAGTTCACGCTATACCCCTCAGAAAGTGATCGCTAGGTTACTGAATACGCCACGAACATACCACCGAATGATGCAAAACCGAAATGTAGGAATGACGTCGCCATAACAACCGTAGCCCAGTCAGCGAGAAATGATCTCTATGGGAGCAACAAGAATAAAGAGCGATGATTCGGAAACGAGAGGAACCACCGGTATAATCGTTGTCATCATGGAGCAATGAGTTATGAACCCCCAAGTCAGCCCCCTGTTTGAACGTTCGAAATCATGGCGCGCGGAGATGAATGCCCTGCGTGCGCTTGTGTTGGAGACCGAGCTCGACGAGGAGCTAAAGTGGTACCAGCCCTGCTACACCTATGAAGGAAAGAACGTTGTCATCATTGGTAAGCTGAAAGACTGTTGTGTACTGTCATTCTTCAAAGGGGCTCTACTGACGGATAGCAACGGTATACTGGTAGCTCCCGGCCCCAACACACAGTCAGGCCGTGTGATCCGCATTCGCAGTGTCGATGACGTGAATCGTCTTTCGCCAATCATACGTGATCTCCTGCAGCAGGCAATCGAAGCGGAACGATCGGGAAAAAGCGTCGTGCTGAAGTCCATTGAGGATCGCCCGATACCTTCTGAATTGGAGGAGGCGTTCACAAAGCACGAGGGACTTCGCGAGGCGTTTGAGGCCCTCACGCCGGGACGCCGGAGATACTATCTCATGCACTTTTCATCGGCAAAACAGCCATCAACACGTGTAGCGCGGATCGAGCGCGCAATACCGTCGATCTTTGATGGAAGAGGTATTGGTGAGTAACGGACCTACACGCCCGGCTCGGCCTTCAGTGACCAGTTGTTTGGGAACACGGGGTCACCATCACGGTAGCTGCGTGTACTGTGCCGCTCGCCATTGATCGTATCACAGATGTCCTGAAGAACGAGCCCGTTGAGATAGTACCCATGCTCCGAGATACCATCCTCTACCACCTTCGTGCAGTCGATATGCATGAAGGTACGATCAACAGCTGACGGCCGCGAAGAGCCGGTGCGACCGAGGCGTTCATGGAGATGCTTGGTGGTGGTTGAGAGCAGAAGGGGCTTGTCCTGCTTGTTGTAGTAAACCGACACAGTCTGACTCAAATGCGCCAGCTGGGCAAGGGGCTTACCGGGCTCCAGTGCATCGGTGGTCACATCAGGAGCACACATGAACACGTTCTCAAACATGCGATCGACCAGAGCATACTCGGGATTGAGTCGCGAAGCTTCCAGTGCGCACTCCAGAACGTAGTTCCCCATGCTATGGCAGAGCAGGTGAAGTCCGTTACGACATAGGATCTTGTCAACGTCGACTTGGCCATTTTGAAGAGCGTTTAGGTACTCCCGGCGTGTCGTATATGCACCACTGATCGTCTCTCTGCGAAGTTCGGATAGCTTGTTCTGCAGAAGAAGCAATGCTCTGCACAGGGCGTTCCGGCTGAATGATGCATCGTCACGATCTGAGAAATAGGGGATGTAGAGCATCGACTGTCCGTCAGATGGCCAGGTGAAGAGCACAACATTGACGGGCTTCTGCCCCTTTCTGTTCAGCATGATCTGCAGAGCAGCCGCAGCTGACACCGCGTCGTCCCAGTCATTATTGAAGCCATGGATGTAGATCAGGGTGTCACTACCGTCTTGCATCGCCTTCTGCAACTCCGAATAAGCGCGTGAGGAGCCCCTTGTCGACCCATCTCGACTTTCCTGGAATGCCTCTATCTTGGGTCGAGTAGCCGCGTTGGCCACTACATCACGGATGCCAGCCCTGATACGCTCACCATTACCGGTTCCGCCGTCAATCACCTGATCAAGACTCGCTAGGATGGTCGCTTCGATCGAGGACAGATCAAGAGTGATACACCCAAAGCGAAGGTTCTGATACCCATCACCGCTCGGGTCCTTCCCATATCCTGTTGGACTCCATTGGTCCGCGCCTTGGTGGCGTCGATTGGTCACATAGAAAAGCTGCATGGCGAGGTCCCTTTGTGAATAATGCGGCTGTAGCAGAGCCCACAGACCCTGCAAATGTAATGGTGACAACCAAGGGGCGTTGGCTGATCGATATTCGACAACATACAGTATTCGATCATAAACGTACAGCAACATTCTGTGTAAATTTTCTTAACAAACATCAGGAGCCGGAAATGAAGCATGTGTTAGACTGGAACCCTCGATTCGATGAGCGTTCCAAGCGGTATGCGGCGAAGAAGAAGTCAGCCAGACGTGCAGACCGCGTGTACAAGCGTTGGACTCCACCTTCCATCGTTCTTGATCAGGGAAAGGAAGGGGCATGTGTTGGCTTTGGCGCAACGGCTGCGATCATGTCGTCGCCGGGTAGCCACGTGCTTAAGAATCCCACGCAGTTTGCCAGTGGACTGTACAAGTTCGCCAAGTTCATCGATCAGTGGGAGGGCGAGCGATACGTCGGGACATCTGTGCTTGCCGGCCTGAAGTCACTTCAGAGACTTGGCTTCATCAAGGAGTATCGCTGGTGCTTCAAGACCGCTGATGTGATCGACGCGCTCCTGACGACCGGACCCGTGGTAGTGGGTATCCCATGGTACGAGTCAATGTATGAGACAAAGGCCAATGGCCTCGTTGAGGTCGGCGGCGCTGAGGTCGGCGGACATTGTCTGTTACTCTATGGATACAATCCAGCCAAGGTTCTGCGTGGAGACGGAGTGCAGGAGGTTGTCTACTGGAGAAACTCGTGGGGTCCGGATTACGGTGTCAATGGAACCGGCTATGTGCCATTGAAAACTCTCGACGCCCTGCTCAGGCGTGCCGAAGCCGCCGTGCCGATCTTCTGATCTCGACCAATGCGGCCGAACGAAACGTCGAACCGGGCAGGCGTTTAAGGAACACATGTGCCTTAACATTGCTCAAGGGCTATAGGGGGCGATATGTTCGGCCCCCATGTCACAACGCCTGTGGATAACATACCTGATGTGTTGGATCGCCGGAATGGCCTGCGGTTCGGTAGCGTCCGTCGTTCCGACATATCTGCCCACGATCGCTGAGCGCCTGGTCGGGGACTCCGTGGGCCCAAAGGCGGCAGAGCTGGGTTCGACCGTGCAGTCGATGTTTCTCTTCGGCTGGGTACTTGGCGGCATTGCCCTGGGCCTTGTGGCTGACCTGCGCGGACGGGTTCCGGTACTCGGTGTTGCGCTCGTAGGGACTTCGCTGCTCACGGGGCTTACGCCGTATGTGTCGAGTCCTCTTGTGTTTGGCGCAATACGACTGCTCACGGGCATGTGCGTAGGCGCCATCATGGTTGTTTCATCGACGCTGGGCGTGGAGATCCTGCCTGAAAAGCGTCGCCCCCTTCTCATGGGGATCCTGGCAAATTCATACGCGGTAGGGATCGTCTTCTCCGGAGCACTGCAGTCGCGAGCACTCTCGTACGAGACGGTGGTGACTCTGTTCATGCTCTTCACCGTCCCTGCGCTAGTATTCTTTACACCGTTTGTTGAACGCTCCCAGGATCGATCAGTAAAGAAGCAAAAGGGGACGATTTCATCGCAGCTTAGCCAATCGAAGCGTGAGATCGCCATTGGTGCGACGCTCTTTGGCTGCATGCTGATCACCCTGTGGGCGGCGTTCTCGTGGCTTCCTACATGGGCATCGGACCTGTTCCCGGGAACAGACGGGGGAGCGGGTGTTCGCGGACGCACGATGATGGCCCTCGGAGGAGGTGGAATCGTTGGTAGTTTTTTCGTGGCACCTGTTGTGCATTGGATTGGTCGCGTGCGGGGCATTCTGACATGCTACATCGGTGTGGTTATCGGAAGCCTGTTTCTCTACGGCGTCACACCGTCTTCGGCCTCAACCTTTGTGGCGACGATCGCGGCGATGTCGTTCTTCTTCGGAATGTCCCAGGCGCTGATGTCGTTCTACGTACCGGAACTCTTCTCTGCTGTCGGCAGGGCAACGGCCACCGGACTCTGTCTGAACATCGGACGTTTCGTCACGGCACTCGCCGTGCTGCAGATCGGTCTGATCGCCGATGCACTCGGCGGTTTTCAGCAGGCCCTGCTCATCACATCAAGCGTACTACTGATCGGCATCGCGGTGATTCCGCGAGCGATCAGCATCACGCAGCATCGTTGAAACTAAACTTCTGTCAAACGTTCACCACGAGGGTATGATGCCTCACATTCCAGTATCGCCAAACAACCCCGGCATCCGCGGTCTCTTTGAGTTTCGTCCGGAGACGGGTGCTTCACTGCGCAAACTTGCTCAGGTTCTTCTGCATGGGGAAAGCCCCCTGACAAAGGGAGAGCGCGAACTGCTGGCAACCTTTGTTTCGCATGGCAATGGCTGCAAGTTCTGTACGATGTCGCACGCAGCGGCTGCGAGACATCATTATGGGGCTGATCACGATGTCGTTGACGCCGTTGTGTATCGCAACGATCGCAGCGGCGTGTCGGAGCTGATGAACGTCCTGCTCGACATCGCAGAGCGCGTGCGTGTTGGTGGACGGAACGTTCCTGACGAGATGGTCGCAAAGGCGCGCGACCTCGGTGCCGGTGATCGTCATATCCACGACACGGTGCTGATCGCTGCGGCTTTCTGCATGTTCAATCGCTACGTGGACGGACTCCGTGCTATCACTCCCGAAAACCGTGAAGACTACGTGTCGATGGGTGAGCGCATGGCAACGGCAGGCTATGTACCAACGGAGGCACCCGATGCCACACGTTGATATTCCGTCAAAACTTCCCGGGATCACGGGGCTCCTGGATGCATGGCCAGAGCCGGGTAAGCCGATCCGCGATGTGACGCAGTTCATTCTGCGAGGACCGAACACGCTGACTGAGGGCGAGCGCGAGCTCATCGCCTCGGTGGTCTGCACTGGCAATGAATGTCAGTTCTGCAGCAATGCACACGTGATCACTGCTGCACGTTACGTCGGCTCGGTGGATGCGGTGCGTTCGATCCTTGCCAACCCGTTTGGTGGACAGGTCAGCGATCGCGTTGCGCATCTGCTGACGATTGCCGGTGCGGTTCGCACGAGCGGCGCAAACGTAACGGACGAAATGGTCGCTGCTGCCCGCGCTGCCGGCGCCACGGATGTTGAGATCCACGACACGGTGCTGATCGCTGCGCTGTTCTCGTACTACAACCGCTATGTGGACGGTATGGCAACAGATCTTCCGTCAGACGACATGTACTATGAAGTTCTTGCCGACCGGCTAACCACCGACGGCTACATCCGGAAGGAGGCCGCCAATGGCACACATTGAACTACCTGCTGAAACGTACGGCATTCGCGGTCCGATGATGGTGCGCCCAGAGGTCGCCATTGCTCTCAACGACATGGTGAGCGTTCTTCTGCATGACAGTCATTCGCTGTCTGCCGGGGAGCGCGAGTTCATCGCCACTGCCGTTTCGCGGGCGAATAACTGTGAATATTGCTCAAACATCCATGCAGCCATCGCTGCAGCGCATCTGGGCATAGACCGCGAAGAGGTGCTGACCGATTCCGACACACCGTACAGTCCGCAGCATGCCCCCTCATCAGATAAGCTCGTAGCGCTCACGCGCCTTGCTTTGCTTGTGCGAAGTAGCGGCAAAGACGTCACCGAAGCCGATGTCGAGCGGGCCCGTGCGGCCGGCGCCTCCGACACGGAGATCCACGATTCAATTCTCATAGGAGCAGCGTTCTGTATGTTCAATCGTTACGTTGACGGACTTTCAACACCGGTTCCGCCGGATCCAAAGAAGTATGATGAAATGGGACGCATCCGTGCCGAACAGGGCTACCGTGCGATCATTCGAAGCATCGTCTTCTTCATTCTTTCTCTTGCCTCGTCTGCCCTGGCCTTCGCCACGAACGGATCGATCTCGGGAACGGTCAAGCTGGCTGACTCCAAGGAGCCGGCGGTTGCCATTCGCATCAATGATGATGCTGCACGTCGGACGGTCTATACCTCCAAGAAGGGTACCTTTTCGATCAAGGGGCTTGAAGTCGGAATGCATACGCTTGTCCTTCGTGGTATTGAGATCCAGGACACGGCGATCGTCAATGTCGAGGTCAAAGAAGGTGCCGACACCGAGCTCGAGATCTTCGTTCAGCGTCGTGCCGTTACCTCTGGTGAAGTTGTTGTCTTCGGCGCAAGCAAGAAGCTCCAGAAGATCTCGGAAACACCTGCCGCGGTGACTGCCATTACCGGTCAGCAGATTCAGCGTCGTGCCCGTGGTAACCAGCTGGCCAAGGCCCTGGAGGGTATGACCGGCGTGGACATCGTCCAGAACGGTGCAACGGACTTCAACGTCAACACCCGTGGATTCAACAACAGCACCAACCGTCGCCTTCTTGTATTGGTGGACGGACGTGATGTTGCCCTGCAGCAGATCGGTGCTGTTGAATGGAACTCCTTTGCAAGCTCTCTCGGTGATTTCAGTAGCATCGAGCTTATCCGTGGTCCAGTTGCTTCGCTCTACGGTGCCAACACCTTCAACGGCGTACTGAACCTCACGACGCTGTCGCCACGCGAAGCGCAGGGTACGCGCATCTCTCTGTTAGGGGGCGACTACAAGACGATGCGTGCCGACGTGCGTCATGCCGGCGTTATGGGTGACTTCTCCTACAAGATCACGGCAGGCCGTTCTCAGTCATACAACCTTGCACGCAACCGCTTCACGGGGGACCGCGTTGCCGATAGCATTGCCATCACGAGCGAGTACGCCTCGCTGTGGCCAATTGCCCGTGAGTCGAACTCCATCACGTCTGAAGATCGCGAGACGTTCGCCACATATGGAACGCTGCGGATGGACTACGACATCGCAGAGAATCAGACAGTCCTTGCGGAGTTCGGCTACAGTCAGTTCGGCAACGAAATGATGCTGGCTGGTGCCGGACGTATTCACGTTCCTCAGTCCGAAAAGCCGTTCGCACGAGTTGCATATCATACGGACAATCTCCACGTTCAAACGTCCTACAACGCTCGCCGCACCATCGACACCATGCGCATTCTCGCTGCGCCCCCTGGTACGATCATCCTCGACGACTCATACGACATCAATCTTGATGCGCAATACACAGACACGCTTTCGTCCGGCCTTTCATATGTGATCGGCGGCCAGTATCAGCATCTGTCGGTTGGTTCGCAACGCACGGTGTTCCCGGATGAGCCGATCATCGCCAACATAGGTGGCATCTATGCTCAGCTCGAAGCAAAGCTCACAGATCAGCTCTCGTTTGTCGGCTCGGCTCGCTATGACAACGCGAACATCTATCCGCAGCAGTTTTCACCTCGCGTTGCGTTGCTCTATAAGCCAGATGCTGACCAGGTTATCCGTCTCTCGGCCGGCCGGTCATTCCAGCGGGCAAACTTCTCCGAACTCTTCCGCAAGTACGCTTTCCGCCCGGCCTTTACTGCTCAAGGGGCTCCTGTGAACTTCCGTCCCGTGCAGGGTCGCATCGACAGTGCGCTCTCTGCGCTCAGCGGCGCTCAGCAGCGCGTGTTCATGGGTCTGTACGATACAACGGTCACCAACCCCCGTGATCCGCGCGGTATTCAGCCCGCAGCATGGGGTGTAGGCAACCGCGATCTTAACGTCGAACAGAACATTGGTATCGAACTTGGCTACAATGCCAAGATCGGTACGAAGCTCTACGTCACGGTTGATCTCTATTACAACCGTCTGACCAACTTCATCTCGGGCTTCCTCCCCGGCGTGAACCCGAACTTCACTTCGTGGTCGAGCAAGTCGCAGCTGCCGGCAGATCTTCAGCAGTATGCCGCCGTCATCGACTCAATCGTCTACTCACAGATCAGTCCGCAAGATCGAGCACGCTTTACCACCTACCAGGGTGGCCCGTCATTCATCGTGTCGAACACGAACATTGGTCTGGTTGAACAGTATGGTGTCGAACTCAGTGCTACCTATCAGGTTACCCGCGAACTCGAAGTCTCGGCGAACTACTCTCATTTTGGTGCGAACTTCGTAGATGTGAAGACGCCCAATCCGTTCCTTCCGAGCGGAGACAAGATCCTTTCGCCAAACACATCCCCGAACCGACTCAACCTCAGCGCAACGTATACGGTGCCGATGTCATGGGATGCCTCGATCATGTGTCGCTATGTTGATGGCTTCACATGGCTCGCAGGAGACTTTCAAGGCTATGTTCCGTCATTCACGGTTGTCAACCTGAATGCCGGTCTCTACGTCACCAATGACCTTCGACTTGGTCTTGCGATCAACAATCTGCTAGACCGCCGCTACTACGAAGTGTATGGTGGCACGATCCTTCCTCGTCTGACCTATCTTTCGGCGACCTATGACTTTTGATAGAGCTCGCAGAACGCCATACGATATTTAGCACGTGGGGGTTGCAGAGTACTGCGACCCCCATGTTTGTTTACGGGTGCTCATACGATCACAATACGTATGTTCGACTGATACTAAACAGATGTTGGGGCCTTTTTCACGTTCCGCCGCATGTACATGACGAATATTCTGATGAGCCTTGCAAGTGTCGTTCTTCTTTCGGGGTGCGCCACAATTCTCAAAAGCAGCAACGAGATGATTTACATTCAATCTGATCCTCCCGGCGCCCGTGCGATCGTGAATGGTCTCGAAGCAGGGGCAACCCCGATTACGTATCCCGTGAATGGAACGAAAGATCAGATCATCACGCTGACCAAAGAAGGATACGCTCCGCAGACGATGTACATTACAAGCTCCGTCGGTGCCGGTTGGGTGATCGCCGATATTCTCTGTGGATTCTGGCCGGTCGTCATCGACGCAGCCACCGGACAATGGAAGTCGCTCGATCAGAAGGCCGTGTACGGGATTCTGCAAAGACAGTAGGAAGAACCCGATCGAGCGGATAGGGTCGTGCGTTTACGAAATGAGATACCCACTCGGTTACGCCGGGTTCGTCATGAACGACCGCATGCTTACGCTGCCAAGGTCAATGGTCTCATTGAAGAATGTTAGATCCTCGTTCTTGTCGACGAGTGCAAGTGCGTAGAGCATGGGCAGATAGTGTTCCGCCGTAGGAATGGACAGCTGAGCTGCAGAGCCAAGAGCAGTGTAGTTGGCAAGTGCGTTCAGATCGCGCCGCTCAATGAGCTTTTTTGACATCGCATCGAACTCGTTTGCCCAGTCCAGTGAGCCCCCTCTCCACTGGACCATACCCAGTTTGTGGACGATGTTGCCACTACCGACGATCACCACGCCCTGCGTGCGCAGGAAGGCCAGCTGCCGTGCTATTTCGATGTGCTGAAGGGGGCTTTTCGTAACGTCGAGACTGAGCTGGGAACCAATCCATGCACGTTCATGTTGGCATCCCTTCACAATCACCACTGTTTTGAGGATACGATGAAAATGCTTCTAGTAGCTGCATCGCTGGTAGCGTTGCTTGCACAAGATCTCTATGCACAGGGAGCAAAGCTCCAAGTGATACACAACGCCGCCGATCCGGCTGCGGCATCCGTCGACATTTACGTTGGCCAGCAGAAGGCGATCGATGATTTTGCTTTTCGGACAGCCTCGAAGTTCCTGGACGTCCCAGCAGGCGTACCACTCGTCATCGGTGTTGCACCGGGCAACAGCATGAATGCCGGAGAGTCAATTGCCACATTTACGGTGACTCTAGATGCGAATGGCGTCTATCTTGCGATCGCAAACGGAGTACTCGACACGACGTCCTTCACGGCAAACCCTGGTAGTGCTCCGATTGGCTTCAACGTCTTTCCAATAGGGAAGGCCCGTACGAAGGGCGATGGTGCGTCGACAGTGGACATCAAGGTGTTCCACGGCGTGACCGACGTCGGCGAGGTCGACATTTATGCTGGTAGCAACAAGCTGCTGTCCAAGGTTGGCTATGGCGTTTCTTCGGACTACCTCACGGTTCCAGCCGCCTCGTACGTGATCGGCGTTGCTCCTACCGGAGCGCAGCCGATTGCACGCTTTACAGCGGACGTAACGAAGCTTGGAGGACAGGCGATCACAGTGCTTGCTTCGGGATTTCTGAATCCTGCTGCCAACAAGAACGGTGCTGCCTTTGGACTCTTTGCCGTCACCAGCGATGGCGGTGCGTTCCTCCCGCTTCCAGCCGCACCTGCGGTAGAAAAGGCGCGTGTACAGATCGTGCATAACGCTGCCGATCCTGCCGCTGCGAAGGTTGACGTGTACGTCGATGGCGCGCTAACGGTTGACGACTTCGCATTCCGTTCCGCAACGTCTGTTCTTGAACTTGAGCCTGGCAAAACCTATGCCATCGGTGTCGCACCGGGAACAAGCACGTCGGCAGCAGATACACTGAAGAACTTCAACGTTGCACTCCCAGCTGGCAACTATGTCGTCTTTGCCAATGGAGTTATCCAGCAGGGCTTTGCTGCTAATCCTTCAGGTTCATCAATTGGATTCACGATCTATCCAATCACGAATGTCCGGACCAAGGCTTCGTCAGAGAACAACATCGATTTCGTCGTATTCCACGGTGTTACCGATGCACCAGCTGTTGACGTCCGAGTAGCAGGCAACAACATCGTTTCGGCGCTTGCCTATGGAAAGACCTCGGAATACATCTCCGTGCCAGCCGCTGATTACGTCGTTGATGTTGCTCCCGCCCCTGGTGCAACGCTAGTATCGTACAACGTTCCGGGCATTGCCCTTAAGGGGCAGAGCACGGTCGTGTTTGCGAGCGGATTCCTGAATCCAGCGGCTAACCTCAATGGGCCTGCGTTCGGACTCTATGCTCTCGTTGGCAACAATGTCGTGCCACTCACACAGGCCACGACCAGTGTCAATGAGCTTCCTGAGCTGCCAGACGCATCGATTGTTCCAAACCCTGCTTCGGCTGACGCCATGGCGCGCTTCACCATGCCTGTAGAAGGTTCGGTATCGATCCGCGTCTTTGACGTCTCGGGTACACTTGTCGCCGAAACGGCCATGCGTAATCTCGTCAGCGGCACACACGCCGTGCCGGTATCGCTCAATACCCTGAGCTCGGGTGGCTACATGATGGTCATCGATGCGAACACGCATCGCTCCGTCGTGCCATTCTCGATCACACGCTAAGCGCAAGCCCCCTTACGCTATCATCAGTCGCTACAGACGGGCGGTTCACCTTGGGTGAATCGCCCGTTTGCTTTACGGACTACAGCTCCGTCATGCACTGCTGGATCTGACGCTTCATGTCGCGTAATTCCTTGATACGCGTATCCAGAACGACGATCTTATCCGCGAGAATCCGCAGCTTCTGTGTCTTGGTATAGACGTTACCATACCACGCATCAATGATCTCGGCGATCTCCTGCAGAGTGAACCCGACACTCTTGGCATCGACCACTAGCTCTAATCGCTGAACTGCTTCCTCGTCGTAATGGAAGTAATTGTTGCGGGAGCTTTGATTGCGCGTGCCTTTGACGAAGCCATAACGTTCATAGAAGCGAATCGTGTGCACTGATAAACCGGTCCGTTTAGCGAGTTCATTGATGAGCATGGCAAGGGGCTTGTGTGGATAACTATTCATCAACCATAGACTATACTCTATTGTTGATACCAATGCAATATCCAGATAGTTTGCTTGGAAATCAATGAGTGACTGCACAATCTCGATCGGAGAAACATCGATGAACCGCAAAGTTGTCTTGATAACAGGAGCAGGAGGCGGTATAGGGCGAGTAACTGCGCTGCACTTTGCAAAACAAGGGTGGAAGGTTGCCGCTACGGTTCGTCGTGCGGCAGATGGAGATGATCTGAAGAACATCGACAACATCTTTGTGTACCCGCTGGATGTTACCGATGCTGAATCGGTGAAGACGGCGTTTGATTCCGCCATTCAGGAGCTTGGTTCCATCGACGTCGTCGTGAACAACGCCGGCTATGGACTTTCTGGCGTTTTCGAAGCGATCTCAGAGGAGTCACTGCGACGTCAGTTTGACACAAACGTTCTTGGGTTGATGCGCGTAACGCGTCATGCCATTGAACATATGAGACCACGACGCAGCGGAACGATCATTCAGATTTCCAGTATGGGAGGAAGGATTACGTTTCCTCTGTACGCCCCTTATCATGCCACGAAATGGGCCGTGGAGGGTTTTTCCGAATCACTTCACTATGAACTCGAACAGTTCAACGTCCGCATAAAGCTCATTGAACCAGGTCTTATCCAGACAAACTTCGCAGGAAGTAGTCTGGAAATGGTGATGCCCACACACACGTCAGAGTACAACGAATATGTCAGCAAGTTCACGGCTGCCTCCGACGCTGCCTTGAAAGATGCCGTGAGCCCACAGTTCGTAGCCGATGCTGTGTTTGCCGCCGCTACTGATGGGAGTAAGAGACTGCGCTATCCTGCAGGTAAACCTGCCCCGATGATCCTGCGTCTTCGAAAGCTCGTGACTGATTCAATCTTCTTCAAGATTGTCAAGAAAACATATGGCATGTAGTAGGTTCATGTGCTACACGCTGGGGTGAATGAGCCAATCAAGATTAGCCACGTGTCGGTGTTCCGTTGGCACGTAGTGAGCCGGAAACGATTCGACGGTCGACAACGTTATCACAACCTCTGATAATGCCGTTGTCACACGAATCACCTCTCTATGAAGACCTTCCTGCTGCTGATGTTGATTTCTACGATCATCTGTTCGAATGCACAAGAGCTCCGGATCGACTTCGGCAGCACCCCTGATCAGACGAAGGACTGGGTGATGATCTCCGACAACGTCATGGGCGGCATCACTCGATCGAAACTCGAATACACGGAGACGTCTTTGGTTCTGTCCGGTGATATCTCTCTTGAGAACTATGGCGGCTTTTCATCCGTAAAGACAAGATTCAAAGGTGTCGATCTGTCCGAGTATAAGGGGCTGAAGATTCGGTATCGCTCGGCTAACCAGCGGTTTGCCTTTACGCTGGAGGATAGCCGTAACTGGACACAGCCCAACTTCAAGGGAGATCTGCCCCCTACAAAGGACAATGCGTGGAGCGAGAGCACGATCTACTTCAAGGACTTCAAGGAGTATCAGATCGGCGAGCCTACTGGAGCGAAGCTCGATCCCGCCAGCTTGAAGAACATCGTACGACTCGGGATCATCACCACCGAAAAGAAGGAAGGCCCCTTCTCGCTCGAGGTCGACTACGTTGAGTTTATCAAGTAGGCGACAACGTACGCTTTAGACTCTACGCGGTGCGTCGTGGTGCTGTACGTGCAAGACCACCATCACATGAGCACCACGCCAACGCGCTGAATGTGCTCACGCAGTGCATGGTTGGTGATATGACGTAGAGATACGACGTCGAACTGATAGGGAAGAGGTAGTTCAGCGAGATCACCTGCAATGAACTGCGCTTGCAAGGGAGAGACGTCACCATCGACGGCAATGTCTACATCAGAGTTGTGCCGGTACGTACCCTTGGCTCGCGAACCGTAAACGATCGCCCGTTGCACGTTGTGGTGCCGTGCGATTACCGAACGAATAGCGTCGAGCTCGTGGATAGTCAGACCGAGTAGGCTCATTCGAGGATTCTGGCTGAAAAGAAAGCGATCACATCGCGGATAAGCGATGAGTACTCGGATTCAGAAGCCCGCTTTCTTCGAGGTAATCTTTCAGCGTCTTCCACGCCAGCTCAAACGTGAACTCAAACCGTTGAGTAAGACCTTCCTTCTCGAGCTGGTTGAGGCTTGAAGAGCCTCGTTGCAAGGTCTCTTCGAGGAGGGCATTTACTTGCACAAGGTTGTTAAACCTCTGCTTCCAACGTATCTCGGCGTGCTCTTTCATGAGAGCCTCAACGTTTATGCCATGTAGACAGCGCATCAGCGCTGTGATTGTACACCGTACGGGAATTGAACCCGTGTTACCGCTGTGAAAGAGCGGTGTCCTAACCCCTAGACGAACGGTGCATTCTGAAATTCAGAGCCGCAAATATATGAAGAATGGGGAATACAGTAGCTTTGCCTCATGGTACTTATCGGAATAACGGGCGGAATTGGCACCGGAAAGTCGACGGTAACCCAGCTTTTGAAGGAAAGGGGCTGGACCGTCTATGCTTCCGATGAGACGGCGAAGGCCATCATGGCAGCAGATTCGGACGTGCGCCGGGAGCTGTCCGAGGCGTTCGGGGAGCACGTGCTGACCCCGAACGGCGTGAATGCCCCCTTGCTCTCGACGCTGGTGTTCGGCCCCGACCCTGAGTGCGGTCAGCGTCTGGCCACGCTCAACGGGATCGTCCACCCACGGGTTCTGGAGGCGCATATGACGGCGATCCAACAGGAGGAGGAGAGGGGAACAAGGTTCGTAGCGATTGAAAGCGCGCTGATCTACGAGATCGACCTTGAAGAGGGCTTCGACTACATCATCGTGGTCGATGCGCCACACGAGGCCTGCGTCGAACGCGTCATAGGGCGCTCGAAACTCACCCGCGATGACGTAGAACGTCGGATGGCCGAGCAGATCCCCATGGAGGAGAAGCGCGGACTGGCCGATTTTGTGATCGACAACTCTGGCAGTCTCGAGGATCTGAAGGGGGCTACCCAGACCGTTGCGATGCTGATCGAGGCCATGGCAGGATGACGTTACGAGTCCGTAACTTTGCGCACTTCAATCTTCACTTCGTTCAAGGATCTGATTCTCATGGCACACGCCACGCATCTCACCGATGAGTCATTCCACACCGAGATCAACTCGGGTCGCGTTGTCCTCGTTGATTTCTGGGCCGCATGGTGCGGACCATGCCGCGCGATCGCTCCGATCGTTGATGAACTTGCTCTGGAGTACTCCGGCAAGGCAACGATCGCCAAGGTCGACGTTGACAACAACCCACGCACGGCAATGGAGTTCGGCATCCGCTCAATTCCGGCGCTGCTGATCTTCAAGGGCGGCAAGGTTGTCGATACGATCGTCGGCGCCGTACCGAAGGCCTACATCACCGAGAAGCTCAACGCTCAACTCAACTGATCGATACAGCTATGCCGCGTCCAACACTACTCGGCGAACAAGAGCTCAACGATCATCTTGCGGACATTCCACTGTGGCGCCTCGATGGCGCCACACTCGTTCGTGAGATACCAACATCTGAATTCGCTGCCGCCATCGGCCTTGTCAACGCTGTTGCTGTGATCGCCGAACGAATGGATCACCACCCGGATATCCTCGTATTCGGATGGAATAAAGTGCGCTTCACCCTCAGCACCCACGACCAGGGTGGCATCACAATCCTCGACATTCAGCTCGCCAAACACATTGATGAGTTGAAGTTTGATACTCTCAAGTACGGAAGTACCTAATTACAGGAAGTACGGAAGTACCTAATTACAGGAAGTACGGAAGTACCTAATTACAGGAAGTACGGAAGTACGTAATTACAGGAAGTACGGAAGTACGTAATTACAGGAAGTACTGAAGTACGTAATTACAGGAAGTACTGAAGTACGTAATTACAGGAAGTACGGAAGTACGTAATTACAGGAAGTACTTCAGTACTTCAGTACTTCAGTACTTCAGTACTTCAGTACTTCAGTACTTCAGTACTTCAGTACTTCAGTACTTCAGTAACTCAGTAATTGCGAAAGCTCATGTCCACAATCACCGACGTCTTTGCCCGCGAGATCCTTGATTCACGCGGAAACCCAACAGTTGAAGTTGATGTGATTCTTGAAGATGGATCCTTTGGCCGTGCCGCTGTGCCTTCGGGTGCGAGTACGGGCGAGCACGAGGCTGTGGAGCTGCGTGATGGCGATGCCGCGCGCTACCTTGGCAAGGGCGTTACGAAGGCCGTAGAGAACGTTGACGGGCCGATCGCCGAGGCACTGATCGGCATGGATGCCGGCGACCAGCGTCAGATCGACAGCATTCTGATCGCTCTCGATGGGACCGAAAACAAGTCGGCCCTGGGTGCTAATGCCATGCTTGGAGCGTCGATGGCAGTGGCAAAGGCTGCTGCGGATTTTCATGGGTTGCAGCTCTTTCAGTACCTCGGTGGCGTGCGTGCCACGCTCCTGCCGACGCCGATGATGAACATTCTCAATGGCGGACGTCATGCGGATAACAACGTCGACATTCAGGAGTTCATGATCATGCCTGTGAAGGCAGCATCGTTTTCCGAAGCGCTGCGCATAGGTACTGAGACCTACCACGCTCTCAAAGGCGTGTTGAAGGCTAAGGGGCTCAGCACATCCATCGGCGACGAAGGCGGATTCGCCCCCTCGCTGGCATCGAACGAGCAGGCACTGGATGTGATCCTCGAAGCCATCGCCAAGGCAGGATATACGGCGGGTGATGACATCGTTCTGGCCCTGGATGTAGCTGCCAGCGAAATGGTGAAGGATGGCAAGTACCTGATGTACAAGAGCACACAGGAACAGAAGTCAGCTGATCAGATGGTCCAGTGGTATGCCAAACTCGTCGAGAACTACCCGATCGTTTCTATCGAGGACGGAATGGGAGAGAACGACTGGGAGGGCTGGAAAATGCTGACGGAAGCCGTCGGCGATCAGGTGCAGCTCGTGGGCGACGATCTGTTTGTGACGAACGTGAACTTCCTTACGAAAGGTATCGCCGAGGGTGTTGCCAACTCCATCCTCGTGAAGGTCAACCAGATCGGCACGCTTACCGAGACCTTCGATGCTGTGGCTCTTGCCCAGCGCTTCGGATACTCGGCCGTGCTGTCACACCGCTCCGGCGAGACAGAAGATGCGACTATTGCCGATATCGCCGTTGCCCTCGGTGCCGGTCAGATCAAGACAGGAGCCCCCTGCCGCACAGACCGCGTTGCGAAGTACAACCAGCTTCTGCGCATCGAACAGATCCTTGGTGATGCCGCAGAATATGCGGGAGCGATGGCGATTTCGTAAGTACGAGAAGTACGAGAATTACGGGAAGTACGGGGGGTGCGTCACGTTTATCGTGACAATTGCACGTAGTGGGGTATGAACCCATACGACCCCCACTACAATGCGCGACCGGACCGGCATGTGCAGAATCTCTCGGTTACGTTTGCACGGCGAGTGCGACAATTCTGCATCAGGAGGCAAACCTCGATTGCAATGGATCGGAGTCCGCTCGTGCAACTCTATCGAGCAGCGACATCTGTTGCGGCCAACATTAGAGAGTCCCAGTTCGCCGAGTCCACAAAGGACTTCGTACACAAACTGAAAATCGCCGAAAAGGAGCTGGCCGAGTACCACTTTTGGATCGGACTCCTGATGGACGAGCCCTCAATCGCCAAGCCCTGCGAACTCGAGGAGATCCACAGCCTTTCTCTGCAGCTGCAGAAGCTGCTACGTTCGATTATTCTTGCCAAACGATCAAACTCCTAATCCTTGTCATTCCCGTAATTCGAGTACTTCCCGTAATTCCCGTAATTCGAGTACTTCCCGTACTTCCCGTAATTCTTGTACTTCCCGTAATTCGAGTAATTCTCGTACTTCCAGTAATTTGCCCTCATGAGCATTGTCTTCGGCACCGACGGATGGCGTGGCCTTATTGCCCGCGATTTCACCTTTGATAACCTTGCGCTGGTTGCGCATGCGACGGCCAGATACGTGCTGAGGCTCAAGAAGGAAGGGGCTTCTGTCGTTGTGGGGCATGACACGCGATTTCTCTCTCGCGAGTTCGCCATCGAGACGTCGCGCGTGCTGGCGTCCTATGGGATTGTGGTGCATCTGACCGACACCATCTCCAGCACCCCGCAGGTGTCGTTCCATACCAAGAAGAAGAAGGCCGAGCTGGGCGTGGTCATCACGGCCTCGCACAATCCGGCGCAGTACAGTGGATTCAAGCTCAAGGGGTCGTTTGGCGGACCCGCCCTGCCGGAGCAGATCGCCGAGGTGGAGAAGGAGCTTGCCAAGCTCAAAGGCGTTGCTCCAAAGACGAGAATTGATTCGCTCGAAGCCTACATTAAGGCAAAGAAGATCCGCCTCTTCGACGCAAAGGAAGCCTATATCGCCGATCTGAAGAAGAAGATCGACTTCGAGGCGATCCGCAAGAGCGGTGTGAAATTCGTCTATGACCCCATGCACGGTGCTGGCATCGACTTCATGCACCGCCTGTTCGATGGCGTGTATGAGATCCATGGCGAGTACAACCCGTCGTTTGGTGAGGTTGACCATCCCGAACCGATCGCAGAGTGCCTAGAGCCCCTTTCCAAAGCGGTTCGCAAGCGCAAGGCTGATATGGGGCTTGCCACCGACGGCGATGCTGATCGCGTTGGGGCGATGGATCACACCGGTGCATTTGTTGATCCACACCGGATCTTCATGCTGCTGATGAAGTACCTGTACGAGCACAAGAAGCGCCGCGGGGCCGTCGTCAAGACCGTTTCGCTCACCTCGATGGTGAGTGCGTACTGCGCAAAGAACAAGATCAAGGTGTTCGAAACACCCGTCGGCTTCAAGCACGTTGCCAAGCTGATGAACGAGGAAAAGATCCTGATAGGGGGCGAAGAGTCCGGCGGACTGGGCACATCGCTCCACATTCCTGAGCGTGACGGGATCTTCAACGGCTTGCTCCTGCTGGAGATGATGGCGACCACGAAGAAGTCCCTCAAGCAGCTCTGCGACGAGCTCGACGAAGAGTTTGGTCCGCACCGGTATCGTCGACGTGACGTTCACGTGACCAATGAGATCAAGCAGGCCATTCTGGCTGCCTGTTCCAAGAAGCCAACCAGCATTGGTGGCTATGCCGTAGAGCGCATCGACACCCGTGACGGGTTCAAATTCTACGTTAACGGCGGCTGGCTCCTCATCCGGGCCTCCGGAACCGAGCCATTGGTGCGCTTCTATGCAGAAGCCCCTTCACTGGAAATGGTGAATGCCCTTCTGGATGCCGGACTGCGGCTTTCCTAGTACGTAGGTAAGAAAAGCTTGCTAAGCACCCCAGTTACCCTATTTTCGGTAGGGGAATAAAATTAGGGGGCACGCATGCGAACAGTTCTGCAGCTGTTCATGCTCTTCGTTCTGCTTGGTGGAGGGATCAACCTCCGAGCACAGCAGGAGACGGAAGACGACACCACGCGATCGACACCGTGGATAGCGGTGACGGGGAGTGCATCCATTACATCGGACTTTTATGAGTTCACGTCCGATCCGATCGGTTCCCAGATCGGTCGACGTCCGGCTGCACTGCATCGCCTTGTGATCTCACCCACGATTACGATCGCGGGTCTGATCTCCCTGCCGCTGAATCTCATGATCACCTTTCCGGAGACGAATACCACGACGCCAGCGCTGACGGCACCGTCGTTCTCGGAGTTCTTCACCAATCCGGCCAATGCCCTCGGCCTGTCGAGCTTCTCTCCAAAGCTCGGATGGGCGCAGTTCCATCTCGGATCACACACACCGCGCCTTTCGGAACTCTCTGGTGGCGATCTCCAGCTGTTCGGTGCAGGATTTGACCTTCGTCCCGGACCCGTTCAGGTGCAGGCATCGTTTGGCACCACGCAGCGGGCCGTGCAACCTGACCCGTCAAGGGGTATTGCCGGGGCATACCGCAGAGATATGCGAATGGGGCGTCTTGGTTTTGGTAATCACGATACAAGCGCCATCGGCATCAACGTGGTGTATATGCGGGATGATCCGAACTCGATCGCGAGTAACATCATCGCGATCAATCCCAGCCGTCCGCTTGAGGAGGATACCACCGTCATTCTGCCGGCTGATACGGTGCGTCTTCGCGCAGAAGAAGGCATCATCTCGTCGATCGACGTGAAGTTCCGACTAATGCAGGGAATCACATTCAGCGCTGAAGCTGCCGCCTCGTTGTTCACCCGTGATCAGGCCTCGAACGTGCTGACCGATTTTGCCAACCCACTTGGCGATATGTTTACTGCGCGGACGTCGACGCGTATCGATGGTGCTGGAAGCGCTAACCTTGCCTTGCGATTCAGCACCTGGGGCGTGACGCTTACGGGACAGTACATGGGAGCTGGATTTCAGCCCTTCGGATATCCGTTCAATCAGTCTGACCGGATCGACTTGAAAGTCTCGCCGATGCTGAACCTGTTCGATGGAGATCTGTCGATCTCCGGAACCATCGGTCAGAGAGTGAATAATCTCTCCGAAACAAAAGGTGAACAGCTGACGCAGGCGATTGCCAATGGACAACTCTCGGTGCGCTTCTCCGATGTGGTGTCGCTATCATCGACCTACTCCAACTTCGGAATCCGGAATAAGCGCCAGGATGCATTCGACTCGGCGCGCGTCCAGAACGTGAGCGAGTCGTTTTCGATCGACCCGATGGTAACGTTTTCGGCGGCTAGCGTAATGCATACGATCACAGCAAGTTTTCTGCTCGACAGATTCGATGACTTTAACATCGTCAGTGGCGTCGAAAGCTCCAATAACACCTCTGGCCTGATGTTCAGCTATTCGGGCATGTTTGAGACCATGCCCCTTACGATCGGTGCCAATGCCAGTTACACGGAAAATGCGCTCTCGGCAGGCACTCTGGCGGTACGATCCACAGGAGTTAACGCTTCCTACCGATTCCTAGGGGGCGAAGTTGTTCCAACGATTTCGGTGACGTTTGCCGGCTCGACATTCGGCGCCAATGCCGCTGATTCACAGACGTTCCTTCGGGCCGGATGCCGATGGAGAGTTGCCAAGTCCGTTACGTTCTCGGGTAGCTACGGGGTGAACACGTACGCCTATGGTAATCCGGGTCCACGTGGCTCCGGATTCACCGAGCAGATGCTTCAGCTGGCCCTTCTTACGACGTTTTGACCATTCACACGGGGATACCTCCCATGAGACTGAACATCTACTCAGGCTTAGCAGTGCTGCTGTTGCTGCTGGTCTTTGGACCAGCTACGTCACCGGCGCAGCTGCGGGTTTCGCTGAACGTCAGTTCACGCCCAGACCCCTATCTCTCGACCTGGGCCCAGAAGAAGGATGTGGTGGTTGTAACGGTCATCAATCCAACGGCGAGCGAGATCGAAGGCAAGTTCAACTGCGTGATCAATAAGGATGGAAGTTTTCTTGCCCGGACCAAACCGGAAAGTATGCGCGTCATCAGCTTCCCGCCGGGCTCAAGCCAGTACTTTGGCGAGGACCTCGTGCCTATGGAAAGCACGGAGATAGCAGGGGGCGTAGTCAATAACGCGGTACGAACAGGGATGCTCCCCGGAGGGTTCTACGAATTCTGCGTCAGCCTGCTGAATCCGACAACGAACGCCATCATTTCGCAACCCGTTTGTCGGAACATAACGATACGGTCGTATCAGGCTCCGATACTGCTGCTCCCGATCGACAAGGCAGAGATTGCCTTTGGCTCGCGTCCAATGCTCCGGTGGTCGCCTGTTTCTCCGCGTCCGGACTTCGTCGTGAACTATCGTGTGAAGGTTTTTGAAGTCCTGCCCGGTCAAACACCGATCAACGCCCTGCGAGTGAACCGCCCCATTCTGGATCTCGGTGATGTGACAGCTACACAGCTGCTCTGGCCCCCTGACTTCGAACTACCCCGCGCAGGACAGCAGCATATCTGGACGGTGCGGGCTACCGATGACCGCGGCACGCCGCTGGGCGAGCCCGATGGCTATGCAACACCGTTCACCTTTACGGTTATGCAGCAACTCTCGAAAGGGGGCGATGAGTTTGGCAGGAAGTCTGCCGGTGGAGACACGACGTTCGCCAAGAAGTCCGCCGGTGGCGTCGACGAGCCCAGCACGGGAAGCAAGACAAAATCTGCTGGCACAGGCAATCAGGGAATTGATTCCTCCAACATCGATCCCAACCCACCGGGTCAGCCCTGCGGTACCTGCGGCACAGCGGTTGTTCTGACAGATACCGTTGCCGGAACGCAACCCATCGCAGTGAACGATTCACTTGTCGTTGGCAAGTTCATGATGAAGGTCACGGCCGTCACGAATGCCTCATCGGCCAGTGCTGCCGGAAAGGGCGAGATCGTTATTCCGTGGCTACTGGCGCGTGTTCAGGTTGTGTTCAGCAATATCGTTGTCAATACCGCCCGGCGTGTCGTATCCGGACAGGTTAGCGGAGAGGTCGATGCCACAGCCCCTCAGTACCCGCAACAATGGGCGATCAATCAGGTCACGAGCTGGAACTGGCTCAAGACCCAGGTCGCTGCGCTCGACTCGTGGGTCAAGGCCAAAGGAGCACTGGTCAAGCAGGTCAACAGTCTGAACACACCGCTCAAGCTGCCCCTTGGCTTCAACAACATCAAGGGATACACGATATGCATTTCCGAGATGAAGTTTATGCCGACGGAGGCCGTGATGGCATCCGTTGCTACACTTCCGATGACAAAGCTCGACGATACGCTAAGCTTTGGTCTGAAGCAGCTGCCGATCTGTCCGGAAGGTGTTGGCAAGTCCGGTCGTCTTGAACTCCTGCAGGACGTGGACATCCGAGGTATCACCTCGGCACAGCCAACATTTACGATCGCAGCAAAGGCAAAGACGGCACAACGTCCGGGATGCTACATCACTTGGGGTTGCGACAGTAACTCCGATACGATGTCGCTTGATATCGACGTGATGTTTCCGCGGTCGTGGATGACCCCACGTCCGGATGTCGATACCACCAAACAGTCCATCGCCACACTTCGTGGAAAGACCATAGAGTGGAAAGAGTGGATGCTGCTGGGGAATCTGACCGCGAGCACATTCGCCGGGACCAATGGCCTTGGTCTGCAGATCGATACGATGACGTTCGACTTCAGTGATCTTGAGAACGCACCCGGCATGTCTTTTCCTGCGAACTACGTTGGCATTCAGGACAACACGTTCAACGGCTTTTATGCCAAGCGCATCAAGATGTTCATGCCGGATGGATGGCGCACGTTCGCCGACACCAACGCCGCTCCGCAGTTCGTGGCTGAAAAGCTGATCATCAACAAGAACGGTTTTACCGGCACGTTGCTCGCTGCGAACGTCGTGATGTTCCCGTCGATGAACCTGAACAGGTTAGGGGGCAGTGTCGACACCGTAAAGGTCGTGATGCTCAACAGCAACCTTACGCAGGCATACATGCGAGGACGACTCCTTCTGCCGGTCACTGATACTACGCCGCAGAACGCCATCATGTACAAGACGCTCTTCAATAACGTGCAGAAGACATTCGATTTCTCGATGCAGCCGCAGAACGACATCGATATGAAGCTGTTCGGAAATGCAAAGCTGAAGATCGAGTCGACATCGACATTGACCATGAATCTTCGAAAGGGGCGAAAGAAGTTTCTGATCAATCTCAACGGTGAGACGGGGTGGAACGATGCCACGCTCACGGTCGGGGGCAAGACAATAACGCTCGATCTTTCGCCTGAATTCGAGAACATGCGGATGTCGTTCGACGACTCGCTGTCTACGCCGTTCGGATTTACTGCCGGCGACTGGAGCTTTGCAAGCCCGCAGAAAAAGCTCGCCAAGTTTCCGATCACGATCGACAAGGTGAAGTACACACCGGCCACGGCACAGGGCAATGAGATGTTCCGCGGCAAGCTTGGTTTCGATGTGGTTGTTGCACTCGATTCCAATCGTATTGGAGGACGGGGCTCCTTCGAACTTATCGGCGCCGTTGAGAAGAACACGACAGCTCCGAACTTCAAGTTTCGACCAAAGTTCATCGATTTCAACGTTGGCAAGATCGTTGTGTTTGCGAATCTGCCGGCAGTGCAGATGAACGGAGAGCTGAACTTCTACAACTCTGATCCGACATGGGGCAACGGTTTCGCGGCAACCATCTCCGCGAAGTTCAAGGAAATGCAAATGCAGCTAGATGCTGCAGCACGCTTCGGGTCGAAGGTCGATAACAATGTCCGCTATCGCTACTGGTACGTCAGCGCGAAGGCCATCCTGCCCCCTCCGGGCATCGTCTTCCTGCCGGGGTATGCCTTCTACGGCTTCGGAGCTGCTGCCTGGCGGAAGGTGAATGTGAACATGCTCCCGGCACAGCCGAACATAAACGCCGTTGCTGCTGCTGGATCATCGTCATCCTCGGCAAGTAGTGGAGCGGTGATGACTCCAGACAGGAATGTAGCCTTTGGATTCAGGGTACTGGCCGTGCTCGGAACAACGCCGGACTCGAAGAAGATGAATGCAGATGTCGCATTGTTTGGGCAATTCAATTCATCCGGTGGTATGAGCTACATCGGGCTCTCAGGTGATCTGTGGATCCAGGCAAAGCTTCTTGAGAGAAACGCCGCGCCCGTGAAGGGCACGTTGAACATCGTGTACGACTTCACTACGAAGATCTTCGATCTCAATGCGGGTGTGATCGTGAACAAATCACCGGTGTCGGGTAATGCCAATCTCAACGTCCATATCGAGGGGAAGACCGGCATCTGGTGGGTAAAGCTGGGCGACCCTGTCAACCGGAATGTTCTGAGCATCAACGTGTTCGGAACAAGCATCAGCTCGAACTCCTACTTCATGTTCGGTAAGAACATCGCGCCGCCGAGCGGCTTCACAGCACGAACCAACAACGGTCTAGCATCAGTCGGGTGCTATGGCATGTCGCCAAGTGTGGCAGGAACATCGGATGCTATCGCAGGTAATGGATTCGCCGGTGGTACGGATCTTGGTTTTGATACCGGTGATCGAACCAAGCATCTCTTTGGTCGCGTGAACGTCAAGTGGCGCTTTGGTGGTGGAATGGAGTTCAATGCATCCTTCCTGCGGTATCCTGACGGCACACTGTGCGGTCAGAACGGCTACAACATGTGGTACTTCCGTGCCAACGCGGCTGCTTGGGCGATTGCTTCATGTGGCATTCAGGTGGTGCCAGGAAAAGTCTATTGCAAGGATGGTTGCTACTGGAACCTGGCAAGTCTCAAACTCGGTGCATGGGCGCAGGCCGGCTTCCCGAACCCATCATGGGTGCAAGGACAGGCATCCGGCTCGTTCAACTTCCTAAGCGGTGTTGTTAAGGGAAGTTTTACGGTGAACTTCGATATGGGCAACACCTGCTATCCAACTCCACCGGCGGCCACCACAACAGCAGCGCAGGATGTGGCAGCGGAGCAGAAGAACCAGCTTGTCAAGTCCGTTACGCCTGCCGTGCCTGCCTTCAACGTCGCCGTTAAGGAACCCGTAGCCGTTGTCTACAACTTCGTACCCGGTCAGAGCTTTGAGCTTCAGGAGATGACAGGGGGCGCGGCAGGCAACACAGTGAACCGCACCTTTCAGGTAACCTATACGGTCGGCATCGAAGAAAAGGATGGCGCAACCTGGAAGCCGCTTACCCTTCAGTCAACGAAGGACGCACTGGGTGCGTTCCTGTTCAGGAAGAAGAAGCCCCTTACAGCCACATCGGCTGTCATCAACGTGAATACGATCGCCAAGATCAACGATGGCGGTGGAGCCGGAGCCGTTGGAGCCGGCGGCGGAAAAAAAGGAGGCCTTACGGTAGGGGGCATGCAGTACACAGTGCCTATCCCAATCCCACCTACTCCACCTCCGAGCAATCCCATTGTGGGGGTTGCACCACCGAAGAACAATGGTACGTTTATCCTGGATCCTGAAAAGCCTGCTCCCGTGCCAACAGAGGGGGACAATTTCAGCTTTGATAACAGCGGCACCCAGAGCTTCATTGCGAACACGGGAGACTGGGACTTGTCGAAGACCTACCGCGTCACCGTTGTCGGCACGCTCTGGGAGCTCGTCGGAGGCAACTGGGTGGTAGCCAAGGATCGGGCCACGAATCAGGACGTCAAGCAGACCGTTCAGCAGAACTTCTCGACGCCGATCGTAATCACGGCAGCACCGATCAAAGACAAGAACACCAACTCGAACAAATGATCACGACGACCAAAGGACCATCATGATGAAGACAGCACAGATGATATCCCGGATGATGATCGTGATTGCTATGTGCCTTGCCGGCACACTCACGTTCGCTCAGACTCCTCAGGATCTCGATCGCGCACTGCAGCATCGCGTTGCTGGAATTGCTAAACGGTATGCCGACTCGGTTGTTCTTCGATGGGCACCAAGCACCTCTGCTCTGTGGACGAAGGCCAAGGTTGCCGGTTACCGCATTGAACGCGCCGAGATGCAGGGTTCGCAGCCAGGAGCGTTTACGGCTCTTACGGATGCGCCGGTAAAGCCCTGGAACATGGCGCAGTGGGAGCAGTACGCGATTGCTAATCCCAACGCTGACATGGATGTAATGGGGCCCATTGCCGTAGCCGCAATGCTATCGGAAGAGAACATGGATCCGGCAGACTATCCAACAAACGATCCGGGTCAGGTAGATGCTCTGCGCGAAGCACGCAGTCGCTTTGAGATGGCCTACGCTATGGCAGCGCTTGCCGCTGAACGCAGTCGTGATGCTGCGACGGGCCTTGGCATGCGCTTTGTCGATAAAACCGCCCGTCGCGGCGTTGCATACAGGTATCGCATTACGCTGTTAGGGGATACACGGCCCTATACGGTAGACCCTGCTTCGATCGATGTGGGTGCGGAGCCGACACGCGTGACCTTTGACAATGCCGGTCTCTCCGTTGATGAAAATGATGGATCGGTTTTGATCAAGTGGAACAATTCCACGGGACACTCAACATTCGATGTCTATCGTTCGCAAGACGGTCAGTCCTATGAGAAGCTCACACCCTCACCGCTTCTGACGCTACAGGATGGAGTGGCACCGCCATCACATAGCTTTCTTGACTCGAACCTCGTTAACTATCGGGTGTATTACTACAAGATCACCGGAAACAACGCATTTGCCGAGACCGACGTCATCGGAATCCTGAAGGCAATGCCACGTGACCTGACGCCTCCCGACATGCCGATCGCAGTCAAAGCCGTTCATGAGGGTATTCGAGATGTCGTCATTACGTGGGAAATGCCTGAACCTGTCAACCCCGACCTGGTTGGCTTCCTCATCATGCGCGATACGGCTGTCGACGGTGACTTTACAAGATCGATCGTTGAAAAGCCCCTTGATAAGGGGGCTCGCCAGTTTAAAGATGAGAATGTGATCCTCGGCGGAACGTACTACTACCAGGTGGTTGCCGTCGATACCGCACGGAATGCAAAGCCATCGTTCCCTGCATACGTGGCGTTCGCTGATAGCGTTCCGCCTAGTCCCGGTGTTCTCGTAAAGGGAACCATGGATACAAACGGCGTTGTCCGCATTGTTGTGCGTCATCCTGCCGACCGCGATCTGATGGGGTATCGACTGCTGCACGCGAATGACCCGTCACACGAGTTCACCGTGAGACGCGATCTGTTTCACGAGGATTCGACGTTCAACCGAAACGACACAATCGTGATCGACACTCTCGAAGTCCGTACGCTCACGAAAAATGCCTACTACCAGGTTGTTGCGCTTGACTACCACTACAACGAATCGGTCATAAGTAATACGCTGGTTGTGCCTCGTCCCGACATCATTCCGCCGGTAGCGCCGGTCATACGTGACTATGCGGTTTCTGATTCTACGATCAATCTTGAAATCGTTCCAAGCTCAAGTCGCGATGTGCGCAATCATGTTGTTCTCAGAAGACTTCTGGACGCGCAGAATCCGGACCGTGTGGCATGGGATTCGGTGAGCCGTGCCGGACGTCGGGACAGTGTCTTCGAGGATCGCTCGCCGGCACGTTCAAAAACCTATCAGTATGCCGTTGTGGCCTATGACAGTGCAGGCAACAAGTCGCCCCTTTCCAACGTCGTCAGCATCACGCGCGTCGACAACATGATGCGTCCGGCTGTGAGCGATCTCTCAGCCTCGTACGATTCGACATCGAAAAACGTTACGCTGCGATGGACGTATCAGTCGCTGGATGAACCACACAGCTTTGTTGTCTACAAGCGCACAGGTTCAGGCATGCAGTCTTATGCACTCATCAAGGATGCGGCCAGACGGGAGTACATTGATGTTGGTGCGGGTAAGCCAAGCGATACGTATGCGATCAAGGTCGTCTGTACGTCCGGTGCTGAGTCCGTGCTGAGCCCTATGGCAACAGCTCGATAGAGCTCGGTCACTCGGCATCTGAGAACGTAAGGACAACTACATACCCCGTTCCTAGCACAGGGTGCTTCGGGCAGGGGGCTCCCCCGATTCCCACACTGCGGTACGTCGGATCGAAGAGATTTCGACGATGCCCGCGTCCGGGCACATCTGGATCAAACAGAAGTCGGAGAATGACCGTGGAGGCTGCTGAGCTGAGATTGTCCACGCATTCGCCAAAAGAGCGAATGCCACTGCAGCGTGACGCGATGCGCTGGGTAAGAGTCTGACCATTCGCACCACGATGCGGATGTCCGTCAGGATTGGAGGCCACATGGGCCGCGTGATCAGCGGCAATACGTTCCAGACATCGTATGCGCTGAAGAGGCGCAACGGGTCGCACCGTATCGAGGAAACGCCGCACCTCAGCAAGCAGCGAATAACCTTCGCTGCCAAGAAGATGCTGCAACATCCGTGGTGGACGAGCATCGTGCCAGAGCACAATGATCGAGTCGATGACTGAACGCCAAACTCGTGGTCTGCTGCGCAGGTCGTTCAAGTGTTTCAGCACATCGGTCGTATCTACCGTAGTGCCCGGCTGAAAACGTGCGGCCGAAAGCCATTTCGACGCATCGTGCGTAACGGCACCAGAGTCAACAGCCCCCTGACCCATAAGGAAACCGAACGCGGCAAGAACTGAAAGCATCATTGACATCTCCACAAGTGGGAAACGTGTGACGCCTTTCAGTCCATGTCAGTGGCCAGAAATGGTATCGTTCGGTAGGATGCCGTAGTGACACCCACCGCGAGATGCAGACATGCAGATGACGTGCGCTCTCTCGGTGATCAGATCTTCACGAGGCTGAACATGTAGTTCACGCCAATCGAGAAGCTTGCACTCTGCGGGTTGCTTTGTACTGCCTCCTTGCCATCGGGGAGTATTCGATTAGGGTGCACGTACACCGAGCTTGAGTAATGGGGGTCAAGCATGTAGCTGGCACGAACGATGAGATTGAGATCACCCAGGTCACTCTTGTAGACAGGAATCATTCCACCTACACGCAGCTCATAGGCAAGAGTGCTCTGCGTTCCGGGGGAATATGTGTCTTTCTTGTCCAGCGACTTTGTTTCTTCACCAGTCGAATACATCAAGCCAACGCCAACTTGGAAACCGGCAATGTATAACGATGGGGCAAAAGTGGTGTAGCGGTGCCGGGTCATGTAGGTGTTGCTGTCACCACTGGCATTCATATCGAACAGCTTGGACACGTAGCTGTATCCTGACATCTCGAGTTCCACCATGAAGCCAATGCCGATGTTTTCATCGAACAGAAATCGGGAGCTAAGGCCGAGGTCGGGCCTGTCGCCAAGAGCAAATCCACTTACAAATCCGGTGCCGGGATTGGCAGCGTTGATAGACCCCCTATAGCCGATCGTCGGTCCAAGGCTGAGTTCAACAGCAGAGGTGCGAACAACGCACAGTACCAGTGCGCAAACAATGAAAATGCGAGACTTCATAAGAACATTCCGAATGGTGATAGTGCAGAGTGCGAACCTGTCGCTTGCGAAGTTGAGAAATCACAACCACACCGCCAACGATTGAATGCGGGAACCGCCCGATCTGTGGTGATGTTTCTGCCCACATGAAAACTGATCTGCTGATACAAGAAACGGAAGACCTGCGTCAGATGCTGTCCAGTCACCGTCTTTACGGCACTTTGAAGAGTGTTGAGAGCATTGCGGTCTTCATGGAGCATCATGTGTACGCTGTGTGGGACTTCATGACGCTTCTGAAGGCACTGCAGAGGGGGCTGACGTGTGTTGACCTGCCGTGGGTGCCCCGTGGCAATGCCGACACTCGATACCTCATCAACGAGATCGTTGTGGGCGAGGAGAGCGACGTCAACCGACACGGTGTGCGCATGAGTCACTTTGAGATGTACCGTCAGGCAATGCTTGGTCTCGGTGCCTCCACCCATTCGATCGACACGTTCCTGGCCGACATCATGCAAGGTCGGTCTGTTTCCGATTCGCTGCGTGATGCGCAAGCACCGGAGGCCTCGCAGCGATTTGTTGCAGCTACAATGGATGTGGTAACCACCGGCAGTCTGCACGAGATCGCCTCCGTGTTTACGTTTGGTCGCGAGGACGTGATCCCTGCGATGTTCCTCGGCATGCTTGATCACATTCCGACCACCGATTCTTCGGTGTTTGATGATCTGCGCTATTACCTTCAGCGCCACATTGATGTTGATGGCGACCACCACGGACCTTTGGCCCTTTCCATGGTCGAGCAGCTCATCGGCAACGACGAGGAAAAGTACGCAGAAGCTCTGGCGGCCGCCCGCACGGCCTTACAGAACCGCATTGCCCTGTGGGATGCAGTAGCAGAGAGAATAGTGACGAGTGACCAGTGACGAGTGACAAACAATTGTCAATAGTAAGCCTGGGGCTTAGCGCGGGGTGAATTCAGATGTGACATCACCGGATGATGAGCGGCGATCCTACTCGTGATGTTCCCTGCGTCACAACCACCTGATACGTGCCCGACGGAAGTCGGGATACGTCCAAGGGTGATGTGTTCGACCACAGAACGTCATTTCCGAGCACGTCATACAGGACAGCAGAATCACCGAGAAAGGAAACGACCGTTGTGGCCGGATTTGGCCAGACACTCGTCGTTTGTGATGTTGGTTCGCCCACGCTGGTGTTGCATGGCAATGCATTGATGTACCGCCAGAGTGCATCGTCATAGCCGCTGATGGCCGGTGCCGACGTATCTCCGGGATCACCCATCCGCACCACGACCATGCGCTGACTCGGCACAACGTAGACGCGCTGGTCGTTCTTGCCCATGCCGGCGTACATATCCTTCGGGGCGCTGGGAACAAGATCATTCTGGAATACCAGTGGTATGCCCGGCTGCATGAAGCTTGCCTTGCCATTGAGCCAGAACAGATATCCGTACGACCTGTTGAGCTGTTGTGACGTGTTGATCATCGCATTGAAGTACTCTCGATCCTTGATGATTGTATCACCGTTCCAGACGCCCCCTGCAAGAAGCATGAGACCGAAACGAGCCATGGCAAGGGGGCGAGAAAAGAGAATGCCATTGAACCAGAGTCCACCCATTCCGAGCTTTTGCGACAGCTGTTGGTTGTAGTACTGCTGGAAGGTCCTGTTTGTGGCTTTCTCGATCATATCCTGCAGTAGCAGGTAACAGGCATTGTGGTAGTCCCAGATCGTTCCGGGTACGGCACGATATCGAAGGCACTCCGGCGTCTTGCAGTTGTCATTGCCGCGGTCGAATCCGATTCCCGTCGTCATCGTCAGGTGATGACGCACGGTGATTGCATCCTCTTGCTGTGGTGTACAGGATGACCAGCTCCTCCCGAGATAGGTGGCGCTGGTCTTGGAGATGTCCATCTGTTTTTGGTGCTGCGCGATACCGACCAGCGCGGCCGTCACGGTCTTCCCGGCAGAGGCCCAGTACCAGAGACTATCTTTTGTGAATGATCCGAAGTACTGCTCAAGGGCGATCTTGCCATCCTTCAGAATAATAAGTGCTCGTGTGTCTGAACGACTGGCGAAGGAAACGAGCGAGTCAAGCTTATCCTGACACCAGCCGAGCTCCGCGCTTGAAAGCCTCGCCCATGATGCGTCGCTGTTGGCTGCCGGGAAATACAAGGGCTGTGCCGTTACCGATAGAACTGCCAGAGCAAAGAGACACAAATGAAACAGCATGGTGACCAGTCCTACTTCGGTTGTTCAAAAACGCGTCTGACATATTCCGTAGTCAATTGGTTTAAGTTACGTCTTCAACCAGAGCCAAAGGAACGCTCTTCAATGATCATGTTCTCGTCTGAACACTGGGCGATGTTGATATCGACCGTAGTCCTTTGCATTGTCATGCCGACTCTTGTGCGACGACGTCCTGATCTGACGGACCCCGTTCGCATGGTCATAGCCGGCTTGCTCGTCGTGAATATTATCGTGTATCAAACCTACCGCATTGCATATGGATACTGGTCTGCTGCTACCGATCTACCAATGCACCTCTGCGCATGGTCAAATGTTGTAACCGCACTTGCTCTCGTGACCAAACGCCCGTTGCTTGCCGAGATCTCATGGTGCTGGGTGATGACCGGGAGCGTCAATGCACTGATCACGCCTCAACTCGACAACACCTTTCCTGAAGTACCATTCATTTACTTCGTTATCGGACACACGGGGCTCATCACTGCCGTCTGCACCGTTGTCTATGGCCTGAACATTCGCCCACGTCCCGGCGCCTGGCTCAGAGTTATGGCAGCCTCACAGATCTACTTCCTCAGTGCGATCGCAGTTAACTCGCTGACGAATGCCAACTACGGATTTCTTGACCCGATGGATCCGTTCAGAAACAGAACCGTTCTGGCCGTCTTCCCAAATGATGGTATCTGGTTCTATGTCGCCTTCGAGCTCGCCGGCGCCTTACTCTTTGGTCTGGTGTTGATGCCGTTCAGGTATGTGACGAGTGACCAGTAGGGTCACAGCATGCTGCGACCCCACGTCGTAATTCTGTCCTTCCGTAATTCTGTCCTTCCGTAATTCTGTCCTTCCGTAATTCTGTCCTTCCGTAATTCTGTCCTTCCGTAATTCTGTAATTCGGTACTTCCGTACTTCTCCCTTACGGCATTCTATGTCTCGGATTCGTCAAGAACTGATCATCGGTCAGTGTCTTGAGGAAGGCTACAAGATCTGCCTTATCCCGTTCATCAAGACGCAGACCGGGCGCAAGATTAAACTGCATGAGCGGGTCGACCGTGGCGGAGCGCCGCACGCCGGAGTTGTAGAACTCGACAACTTCTTCGAGGGTCGAGAAGCGTCCGTCGTGCATGTAGGGGGCTGTGCGTGCGATATTCCGCAGGGTAGGGACCTTGAACTTGGCACGGTCAGATGGTGACTTGGTAACAAGCTCACGTCCGAGGTCCACAACCGACGCGTCGTCATCGAGGCCGTTGTTCATGAAGCGGTCGTTTGTGAAGAATGGCGCCGCATGACAGTGGAAGCACTCCGCCCCTTTTTGCTTGTAGGTTGGATCGAACTCCCGAAGAAAGAGCTGACGACCGCGCTCTTCGGACTCTGACAGCAGCGTGAATCCCGCAACAGCTCTGTCGTACTTGCTTTGAGCAGAGACGAGTGAAAACATGAACTGCTCGAGCGCGATACCAATGCGCTCCGGCGTTACGCTATCATTTCCAAAGGCCTTAATGAACTGGTCTCGATACAGGCGTGATGCGGAAAGCTTGCGGATCACATTGTCGAGCGTCTCATCCATCTCGAGTGTATCCACGATCGGATGCAGTGCCTGCTCACGCAGTGTTCGAGAGCGGCCGTCCCAGAAGAATCCACGTCTGCTCCAGGCGAGGTTCACCAGGGCCATTGATTGGCGCGTACCCTGCAGGCCGCGCACGCCCGTGCTGTAGCGACGATTATCGGAGAACGACACGATCTGTGAGTGGCAGGTGGCGCAGCTCTGCGTTCCCGTGCGCGACAGGAGGCCGTCGTGAAAGAGCGTTCGCCCAAGACTCACGCGCTGCTGCGTCAACGGATAGTCCGTTGGCAGGATCGGATCTGGCAAGTTGTCTGTTCTCAGCGGGAACGGTGTCTCGTCGAACGTCACCGGAACTTCCGGATCGGTGCAGCCGATGCCGAAGGCCACAATACACGCGAAGAAGATGGTAAGGGGCTTCATGGTCGAAACCGAGGATTGGTGGTGAATCGATCGTCGGTGAGTGCCCGCAAAAATGCTTCCAGGTCCGCACAGTCCAAAGCAGAAAGGCCCAGCGGGCCGAGGGTGGCGTTTTTATTAGGATGCGGGAAGCCCCCTTGATTGTAGCGCTCAATAACTTCCCGAAGCGTTTCTACGCTACCGTTATGCAGGTAGGGAGCGGTCAGAGCAACGTTTCGCAGTGAAGGGACGCGGAAGACTGCAACATCGGCCGGATCGTTGGTTAGGCGTGCCCGCCCCCTGTCAGAATAGGTTTCGAGCAGGCCGTTGCAGGTGAACCGGTTGTCCGTGTACAAGGGCCCGCCGTGACAGCTGACGCAACCGGCCGAGGAGAAGATGGTCTTGCCGCGTTGCTCGGAAGCCGACAGGTCTCCGATGTCCACACGTGAGCGCCCGCTAACGAGGGTACGCTCGAACGACGCAATGGCCCGTGTGATCACCCAGATGTCCAGCGGACGGTTGTATGCCGAACGGCTCATCGACTGCAGCAGAGAGTCCTGCCTGAGCCGCTCAACAAGCAACGGCGCTTCAAGATCGAACTCGACGTGTTCCTGGATCGGTACCAGGATCTGCATCTCAAGAGTGGGGACGCCCCCTTCGCGCATCAGATAGGGCAGGTATCCCACATTTGCCAGTGAGGGGGAATTTCGTGTGCCCTGGCGAGAGGCCGTTCCCCGCGACGTTGGAAGTGCATCGGCAAAGGCCCTTGCAGGGTCGTGGCAGGTAGCGCAGGACACATCGCGGTTGGCCGACATGCGGATGTCGAAGAAGAGCTGTTTGCCAAGGTCGACGCGCTCAGGCGTCGGAAAGTTGTCCGCCGGAAACGCCTGCTCGGGGAATCCCGGTGGACGGTCGATCAGCTGTTCGGGATCGGCCACAACTGGTGTGGTGTCGGTGCAACCGGCCACGAACACCACGGCTGCAGCGATCAGGCACAGCACGCCGCCTGCATGGCGATCAGCGGACGATGACCAGCGGAGCATACCGGAGTTCACCGTCAGCGAGGCGCATGGCCACATGGTAGGTTCCCGTTGCAAGGGTACTGACCGATAGCAGCCCGCCGTCGATCGCGCCGGTACTGCGCAGCACCTCTCGACCCGAGGCATCAACCACACGCGCGGCAGTGATGCCTTCCGGCAGATGGACCACGTCCGACGCCGGATTTGGCCGTAGGGATGAGGCGGTGGAGTTATCGGTGCTCACTGAGGCCGTTACACCCGGCGAATAGACCTTGGAACCGATATTCTGCATCAACGTGACGGCCTCGTCCGTGCTACCGTGCATGACAAGACCGATGGACACATCAAGACCTGCCAGCAACTGGCCATAATCAGCCCGCAGGGGAATGTCTATACCGAATGCCGTGCTCGTAGAGGACGCCTTGGTGGCCACTCGTGTGTAGAGAGAGTTATCGAGCGTATGTATCTGGAAACCAGCCGTGAGCTTATCGGCGGATGTACCGGCAAAACCCTCATACGTTACGAAGCGGTAGCCGGCTGCCCAGCCCCAGTGCATCGACGGAACCTTCAGTGCCAGAGGATGCCAGTCCGGGTAGGTAGCCGGGTCGAGATGGTTCCTTGCCTTGTCAACACCGATGTAGAAGCTGATCGAATCGACCGAGCCGATGTCGAGATTCCCCAGCGGGTAGCGCTGGAGCTCTTTCGCATCCACCAGCAGGTACAGGTCAGGCAGATGGGTGCTCTTCGTTCCGTCGTGGTGGATGGTGATCTTCGATATATAGTATCGCAGCACATCCGGTCGGTAGAACGACCCCGGACGCTCGCCCGGATAGATGGATCCGAGGCGGAACGGGGCACCGGCAACCGTCTGTTCGAGCACCAGCGCAACTTCTCCGGCAATGGCGGGAGTGGTGAGCAGTGCCAGTAGGAGGCAGAATCTTGTCAGCATGGCAGTTATCCTGGACGTTGTGAACTTGGATTGTGGAAAACCCGAACCAAACTACGTCAGGTTCCGTTTACGGTGGCTCACAATCCGTATTTTCCACGTACATCCGCTCGACTTACGGAAACAGGAGTCCTCTATGACGCAATTGCTCCGCCTGCTGCTCATTTTTTCGGTGATGATATCGGTCGCAACGTCGCAGGACATCAACGACGTGATCGGTCAGCGCCAGGCAAGAACAGACCTAGCCGACCTCTTCCGCGGCGTAGAACGCCCGGAAACGTTCAGGGTATCCCACCCGGCATCATTCGTAACGTTGAACATGGACGTGTTTCAGCGAGCGCGGCAGATGCCTGATAATGTTCCCTTTACACTCCGTCTTACGATTCCCGGAAAGGGGCTTGTTGAGGCTGTTGTCGCTCGCTATCGTGTGATCGACGAGTCGACACAGCTTACGGCCATGACGGCAGACGGTCCGGTGCGCATTCCTCCGCCTCAGAGTGTACTCGTGCGCGGCATGATCCCGTCGATGAAGGGCTCGTATGTTGTTGCGGCGATCTACCCCGAATGGTCGACGGCGATGATCACGACCGGACCCGCCGACGGCGATCGCACGTTCATCATGAGCCCCCTCAAAGATCCGGTAGCAGCCCCAACGATGATCATCTACGATCAGGCGGCCATACCGGCCACGAACGATTTCATGTGCCACACGAAGGACGATGAGCGTCTGCCAAAGCGGGTGCGAACAGACAAACCGAGCGAGCGCACGCAGGTTCGCTATCGGCAGATCAAGATCGCCCTCGAATGTGATGAGCCGTACTACATCGATCACGGAAGAAACCTCAATAAGGCAACGCAGTACGCCGAGTCGGTTGTGGCGGCATCCAGCGCCGTCTATGAACGTGATGCCACGGCGCGTCACATCATTACGCAGTTAGTAGTGTGGACCACGGCCGATCCCTATCCCGGTACCACAACCTCGTCGCTCCTGTCGCAGTTCTCCGCACGATGGGTGGCAAACTTCGCGAACGTTGATCGGGCATTGGCGCATCTGCTTTCGGGCATTAACAGTATCGGCGGCGTGGCGTATCTCGACGTGCTCTGTGACAAGACGTATGGATATGCCGTAAGCGGTCTGAACAATAACGTTACCTACCCGGCTGCAGGGTACGTGTGGGATACCGATGTTTTCTCGCATGAGACCGGACATAACATCGGCTCGCCGCACACATTCAACTGCTGGTGGAATCCGCCGCTTGACTCTTGCGTCAACGCCGAGGGCGGCAACTGCTACACTGGCACAAAGGCCGTCAAGGGAACGATCATGTCGTACTGCCACCTCACGGCACAGGGCACGAATTTGAATTTCCACCCACGGGTACAGTCTCTGCTCAAGGCTCAACTCTTTGACGACCAATGCACGCCCCTTACCTACGAGCTGAAGGTTACCATGCCGGATTCCATCCGTGCATGCAAGAGCGGGACCAAGAGCGTTACAGCCATGGCCGAAGCGGGTGCAGAGCCATACTCCTATCGGTGGCGCAGCGCTTTCTTTGATACGACAACGATCTCCAATACCTACACGATCCGTCAGCCGGGCAATTACACGTTCTATCTTGACGTTACCGATGCAGTGGGCAACTCGGCAACAGACACCTGCGTTATGCGCCTTCTCGACTCGCCAAAGCCGACGCTAAGAACCGAGTCGCTCAAGGTGTGCTCCGGAAAATCCGTCGAGCTCACCTGTGAGGTTGCCGGTGGCAAGCCTCCGTATGCCTATCAGTGGTTGCGTAATGGTGTACTTATTCCGACAGTGGGAGAGTTTCATTCGCAGCGCATCGACGTGCCGACACGTTTTACAGTGATCGCTTCTGACAGTAACGGATGCTTTGACTCGACAAGTGTTGAGATCAAGGTCTACAGTCTGCAGATGGCCTTCTCGCCTGCAACGGTAACGATTCCGCCGATGCCGGCATGCCGGAGCGACTTTGATCAGGAGTACACGCTGAGTAACAACGGAGCAGACACTCTGGTGATCGACTCCATTGCTCATGGTAATGCCATCCGCGTAACGGCGCCGTTGCCGATCATCCTGCCACCTTCAACGTCGATCAAGATTCCGATGAAGATCACTGTGCGCGGCACGGGAATGATCCGTGAGGACATCGCCTTCATCGAAAAGTCATGTCAGTGGAGATTCCGCGGATCCGTTACGGGGCTTCGCACAGCGCCAAAGATCTTCACGGCACTGCCTGTGGATCTGGGAACAAAACTTTCGTGCGACTCGGTCACGGACCGAATTGTTGTTGTGGGATTCAACAACCCTACGTCGTTCCCGATGGAGTTCACCAACGTCTACGCGCAGTCAACGCAGAACACGGTGCGGATCGACAAAGCCCCCTTCATTGTGCCACCCGGTGGTGACCGGTCGGTGGTGATCGTGCTCAATTCATCAATAACGCAAGGGTCGATCACCGACACCCTTCTGCTTCCATTTGAGAGCGATGCCTGCGAGGGTCTGTTCAAAGTCCCAGTCGTGCTTCGCGTGTCGTCGGTTACTGTCAATCAGCAAAAGGCACTCAGCTTCGATACGCTGAAGTCCAACGTCAAGCCGATCACCAAGTCGCTGCCTATTACGGCGACGCTGGCCGGTGCACCGCAGACGATCGTTCAGTACGTCGAGATCACCGAGCCGTTCACCACATCCATGAAGCCCGGTCTTGTGCTGCCACACAACCGCGCAACGACTGTCAATGTGACGCTTGATCCGCAGGGCATCATGGTGGACGGACCTGTCAGGGGAACCCTTCGTTATCAGCTGGATTCCTGTGCGGTTCCCTACGAGGTTCAGCTCAATGCGAACGTTGTCGTCGTCGGCGTGGATGATGAGCAGGGGGCTGGCAGTGCCCGCATCAGCGTCAGTGATGACGGTATCGTTGTTTCCGACGCACCTGGCCGTGTTGATGTTTATGATCTGCGCGGACAGATGATCGCCTCTGGTACGTCGGAGCTCGGATACATCCGATTTGGCGGGCTTGCCACGGGTTGCTATTTGGTCACGGTTCACGATGAGGCAACGTCGCGAATGAAGACCGCCATCACCTGTATCGTCCGATAAGGCCAGGCAATGTCTACCTATTCCTTTGACTTCATCAGCGAGGTCGACCTTCAGGAGGCCGACAATGCGATCAATCAGGCAGTGAAGGAGATAGAGCATCGCTACGACCTGCGCGGTTCGAACTGCACAGTCGAACTGCGGCGCAATGAAAAGGTCTTCCAGATCCGTGCCGATGGCGAGCACTTCGTCACGGCAGCCCTGGAGATCGTCAAGCAGAAAATGATCAAGCGGGGCATCAGCGTGCTGTCCCTCGATGAGCAGAAGGTGGAGCTCCTTAGCGGCAAGAGTGTGCGGCAGGACGTCAAGCTCAAGGCCGGATTTGACCGCGAGGAGGCCAAGAAGATCACCACGGCCATCAAGGACGCCAAGCTGAAGGTTACCACACAGATCATCGACGAAAAGGTGCGCGTGACCGGCAAGAGCAAGGATGACCTGCAGGCAGCCATCAAGCTTGTTCAGGGGGCGGACCTGGGCATCCCTATTCAGGTAGAGAATCTGCGATAGCCCCCTGCCAATGCCGATATTTGCAGTCCTTCCAATCGAACTTTAACTCGGAGTCTTTGTGGACCTGTTTCAGAAATGTCGTGATTTCACCCGTGCTGACGAAGTAAAGGCAGCCGGGCTGTACCCGTATTTCCGTCCGGTGGAGGAAAACGAGGGTCCGGTCGTACAGATCGAAGGCCGCAAGATCATCATGGCCGGTTCGAACAACTACCTCGGCCTGACGGCGCATCCGGAGGTGAAGGCCGCTGCGATCAATGCGATCGAGAAGTATGGCACGGGCTGTTCCGGCTCTCGCTATCTGACCGGTACGATCAGCCTGCATGTCGAGCTCGAAAAGCGCCTTGCCGCCTACCTCGGCACCGAGGATGTGTTGCTGTTCTCGACCGGGTACCAGACCGCACTGGGCGTGATCTCGGCTCTTGTCCAGAAGGGCGAGTACGTGATTTCCGACAAGGAGAACCACGCCTGCATCATCAATGGATGCCTCCTGGCCAAGGGTGGATTTGCCGAGTTCGTGCGCTACAAGCACAACGACATGGAGGATCTCGACCGCGTTCTGTCGCGCATTCCCGCCGATGCCGGCAAGCTTGTTGTTACCGACGGTGTCTTCTCTGTCAGCGGCGAACTTGTTAACCTGCCGGACCTGCTCACCGTGGCCAAGAAGCACGGCGCACGCGTCCTGGTGGACGATGCCCACGCAACGGGCGTTGTCGGCAAGGGTGGCCGTGGCACGGCCTCCTATTACGATCTTGTGAACGAGACCGACATGACGATGGGAACGTTCTCGAAGACGTTTGCATCGTTAGGGGGCTTTGTGGCCGGACCCGAGCGCGTGATGAATTACATCAAGCACCACTCCCCGGCTCTGATCTTCAGTGCCTCTCCAACACCGGCATCGGTGGCGTCGGCACTGGCCGCGCTGGATATCCTCGAGCGCGAGCCGGAGCGGATTGACCGTCTGATCGCTAATGCCGATAAGATGCGCAAGGGCTTTGCCGATATGGGATTCCACGTCATCGACTCCGAAACGGGCATCGTTCCGGTGGTCGTTGGTGATGCGGAACTGGCCATGGTCTTCTGGAAGAAGCTCTACGACAAGGGTGTCTTCGTCAATGCCTTCATTCCGCCGGGCGTGCCACCCAACATGTCGATGATGCGCACAAGCTACATGGCCACGCATGAGGACGAGCATCTTGATGCGATCCTGAATGTCTTCCACGAGGTCGGCCTGGAGCTCGGCCTTCTTTCGGCGTAACGCAAGCCCCCTGCCATGCAGATAACTCGTTTCGAGCGTGGACTCCACGATCGCGTCGCCATTGTTACCGGTGCTGCCGTCGGCAGCGGCCGCGCTTTCTGTGAACGTCTCGCCGAGGAAGGGGCTCACCTGGTCATCGCTGATCTGGCGCCCGCGACGGAGACGGAAGAAGCCGTGCGCGCCATCGGTGGACGTGTCATCAGTGTGACGGGCGACATGACCGATCCCAAGGACGTTGAGCGCGTTGTGTCAGCAGCCATCGAGCACTATGGCCGGGTGGACATTCTGGTGCACAATGTTGGATACTACCACGAAGAGCCGTTCGACCTTCTGTCGTTCACGGAATGGAAGCGCACGCTCGAGGTCACACTGGATTCGCTCTTCCACGTCGTGCGCGCCGTACTTCCGCACATGAAGCGCGCCGGCTTTGGCCGCATCATCACCTTCTCCAGTGACACCGTCTGGCTCGGCACGCCCTACCTGACGCATTACGTCACCGCCAAGATGGGTGTCATCGGCTTTACCCGTTCGCTCGCTGCCGAAGTCGGCAGCTATGGCATAACGATCAACACGATCACGGTAGGACTTACCGCCACGCAAAGCGTTGGCATGTCCGCTGCAATGCGTCCACTGCTCGAGAGCATCCTCCCTGCGCAAGCCGTCCACCGCGCCGACGAACCCGAAGACATCGCTAACGTCGTCGCATTTCTTGCCCTGCCCGCCTCCGGCATCATCACCGGCCAAACCATCAACGTGGATGGCGGAGTAGCGCGGCACTAGGTTTGAGGTGTGGGGTTTGAGGTGTGGGGTTGTCATTCCTGCGAAAGCAGGAATCGATCCGTGATTGTGTGCGCACAATAGCCCACGGCTTCAGCCGTGGGGATGCGTGGGATAACGTGCGCGCGCAACGATGTATGCGTGATTGTATCCGCACAATAGCCCACGGCTTCAGCCGTGGGGATGCGTGGGATAACGTGCGCGCGCAACGATGTATGCGTGATTGTATCCGCACAATAGCCCACGGCTTCAGCCGTGGGAACGCGTGGGATAACGTGCGCGCGCAACGATGCATGCGTGATTGTATCCGCACAATAGCCCACGGCTTCAGCCGTGGGTATGCGTGGGATAACGTGCGCGCGCAACGATGCATGCGTGATTGTATCCGCACAATAGCCCACGGCTTCAGCCGTGGGAACGCGTGGGGATGCGTGGGATAACGTGCGCGCGCAACGATAAACGCGTGGGATAACGTGCGCGCGCAACGATGCATGCGTGGTGATAACGATCAATACATGGCGTGATCTCTCGGCACGACGCGTACCTAGGCCTACGGCCTAGGCTGGTATGGGGCGGGCCTTTGGCCCTTGACGAACTCGTCACTGGTCGTGGGGTCGCAGCATGCTGCGACCCTAGCGGTATCTATATTGTCGAGGCTCTTACCGAGGGCTCGCATTCCACCACGATCATCACGGTCGTACAATGAGCATCAATGTTCGACATGCCCTGCACGGCATGCTGATACTCCTTCTGCTAGCCCT